>Ga0233425_10003181_pt1 | contig 30510 bp, 24 predicted proteins | sample Watercolumn_Towu_2_FD_181712 | JGI IMG/M metagenome (GOLD analysis project Ga0233425, IMG submission 181712) | Freshwater microbial communities from Lake Towuti, South Sulawesi, Indonesia - Watercolumn_Towuti2014_140_MG | ecosystem: Environmental > Aquatic > Freshwater > Lake | place...
GACACGCTCTTCACGCTCGCGGGGGACGAAAGGGGGTCGGAGCCACGGATGCCCCGAGCACCGCAAACTATCGGCTTTTTCCACGGCCTGTCAACGCACGTCCGCCGCTCCCGGTCGTCGCGGCGTTCCCGGGTGCGTGACGGCCCCGAAACCGCGGCCATGGCTTGAATACGGTGGTTTTCCCCTACTAGACTCCCCCCTTGCCCCGCAGCGGCGGCTTCGCCCGGCGCCCCGTCTGCCCTTTCCGGCCCGGCGCCACCACGAGCCCCCCATGCGACACGTCATTTCCGCCACCGTCCAGAACGTCCCCGGCGTGCTCGCCCACGTGTCGGGGATGCTCGCCTCACGCGGCTACAACATCGACAGCCTGGCCGTGGGGGAGACGGAAGACCCGCGGTTCTCGCGGATGACGTTCGTGCTCCGCGGCGACGACCGCGTGCTCGACCAGGTGCGTCGGCAGCTCGAGAAGATCGTGACCGTCGTGCGCGTGGACGACATCAGCAGCCGCAACTACGTGGAGCGAGACCTCATGCTCCTGAAGGTCGCCGCCCAGCCGGGCACGGCCCGCACGGAGGTGAAGGAGCTCGCCGAGATCTTCCGCGGCCGGATCGTCGACGTCGCGTTCGACAGCGTGATCGTGGAGATCTCGGGAACCGAGAAGAAGCTCGAGGGCTTCATCGAGCTGATGCGCCCGCGCGGCATCCTCGAGCTCGTCCGTACGGGGCGCATCGCCATGGTCCGCGGCAGCACCCCCACACGCGAGCTCACCGAGGCCGCCGACGGTGCCCGTGCCGCCGACGCCGCGCCTGCGGGCGAGTCGCTGGCCTGATCGCGCCCCGCTCACCGTCCGAATCCGTCCCCCGTCCTTTTTCCCCCGGAGTGAACCCTTGGCCGCCACGATCTACTACGACGCCGACGCCGACCTCAAGGCCCTCGACGGCAAGACCATCGCCATCATCGGCTATGGCTCGCAGGGCCACGCCCAGGCCCAGAATCTCCGCGACAGCGGCCTGAAGGTGGTGGTGGCCCAGCGTCCCGGCGGCCCCAACTACGACCTCGCCAAGAAGCACGGATTCGAGCCCGTGAGCGTCGAGGATGCGGTCAAGCAGGCCGACGTCATCAACATCCTCCTGCCCGACGAGCTCGCCGGCGACGTCTACAAGCAGTCGATCAAGCCGAACCTCAAGAAGGGTGCCGTGCTCATGGCGAGCCACGGCTTCAACTTCCACTTCGGCCAGATCGAGCCGCCACCGGGGCACGACATCCTGCTCGTGGCCCCGAAGGGCCCCGGCCACCTCGTTCGCAGCGAGTACGTGAAGGGGGGCGGCGTGCCCTGCCTCATCGCGCTGGGTACGGGGGCCAGCCCCGAGGCCAAGAAGATCGGCCTCGCCTATGCCAAGGGCATCGGCGGCACCCGCGGCGGCGTGATCGAGACCACGATCGCCGAGGAGACCGAGACCGACCTCTTTGGCGAGCAGGCGGTGCTCTGCGGCGGCGTTTCGGAGCTCATCAAGGCGGGCTTCGACACGCTCGTCGAGGCGGGCTACCAGCCGGAGATGGCCTACTTCGAGTGCCTCCACGAGATGAAGCTGATCGTCGATCTCTTCTACCAGGGCGGCCTCGAGTACATGCGCTACAGCGTGTCGAACACGGCCGAGTATGGCGACTACACCCGTGGCAAGCGGATCATCACCGACGAGACCCGCGCGGAGATGAAGAAGATCCTCGAGGAGATCCGTTCGGGTGAGTTCGCCCGCGACTGGATCCTGGAGAACCGTGGCGGGGCGGCGATGTTCAAGAGCACCCGCCGCCGCGAGCGTGAGCACAAGCTCACGGAGACCGGCCGCCGGCTCCGCACGATGATGAAGTGGATCGACAGCAAGGAGGTTTGATGACTCCTGAAGAATACGAGGCCCGAAACCTCTACGCGCAGCTGCAGCCCGGTGATCGGGTCGAGGTGATCCACGGCGTGACGGTCGGCTCGTCGGCCAACTGGAGCACGAAGACGGTGGGGCAGGTGCTGCGGACGGAGCGGCGGCGGCACGGCCTCCATTTCCGCCGCAACGCCGACGACAAGGTCTACAGCGACGTCCTGATCCTCGCCCGCGACGACGGCGAACTCACCACCGTCACGATCGACGAGTACACGCGGCTTCGCCGCGTGTAAGGACGAGTACCAGCGGGCGGATGTCCGCCACGCCCATCACGGCGGGATGCCGTGGATGGGCGTGACTCCATGTCACGCGCCTTCGTCGCGTGTAAGGCGTGGCGGTCCCGCGAGCCGCCGGGCCGCGGTCGTGGCGAGCACCACGGTTCGCATCACGAGGCGGGCCATCTCGACCGCCGCCCGGAACGGGAACACCGTCAGGTAGCGCCAGGCGGGGAGTTTGTAGTCGTTGATGTCGATCTGGATCTGGGTGGGGGCTGGCCCGGATTGGTCCACCGGATACGGCGTCACGGCGAGCGCCGTCAGGCCGTGGAGATACTCGAGGTCGAAGGCGATGTCGTAGGCAAGACGCATCGGGCGGAGGAACCTGGCGAAAGACCGCGCCGCGCGGCGGCTGAGCATGTAGGCGGCGGCCCCCTTCGTTCGGGTGAAGTTCACGCCGAGCGCAGCGCCGTCGCCGAGCGGGATCACCGGCACCACGCGGTCGCGGCCGACCGTCGACAGCCGCAGCACGTCCCACGCCGCCGACCACTCGAGCGCGGCGTCGATCACGGAGGCGAGGGTCGCGTCGAAGGCGGCGTCGTCCTCGAGGATCAGGGCGTGCGTGTCGTCCGTCGCGAGAAACGCATCGACCGCCTTCAGGTGACTGAGGTAGCAGCCGATCTCCGCGGGGATCGGCAGGCGGCCCGTCATCAGCCGGTGGCGCGGCTCATCGAACTCCGGGATCGGCAACTCGAGCGCCCGGCCGTCCACCGCGTCGATCCGCTCGTAGGCGATGCCCGCGGCCGCGAGCCGCGTCACGACGGAGTCCCAGCGATCGCGGGCCCTCGCGAGGTTGATGACGTAGGCGCGGTACATGGGGCCGCCGGTCGCGTCACGCCACGCGGGCGATGACGCACTTGAGGTACTCACCCTCGAGGCAGCTGGCGCTCACGGGGTGGTCCGCGGCGGCGCCGCGGCATTCGAGGATCTGCAGCGGCCGGCCCGAGCGCTGGGCGACGCCCCCGAGCATCCCGAGGAAGTCGTCCCGCGACACCGATCCCGAACAGGAGTTGGTCACGAGCATCCCGCCCGGCTCGAGCAGCCCGACCGCCACGCGGTTGATGCGGTGGTAGGCCCGCAGTGCGTCGTCGACGGCCGTGCGGCTGCGGGCGAACTTCGGGGGATCGAGGATCACCATGCCGAACCGCTCGCCGGCGGCCGCGAGGGCGTCGAGTTTCTCGAAGGCGTCGGCCGCCTCGACGGCGACGTTGGCCGCGCCGTTCAACTCGGCGTTGGCGCGGGCGAGCGACGCGGCCTTGGCGCTCGAGTCGACCGCCAGCACGCAGCGGGCCCCGCCCGAGACGGCTGCCGCCACGGCGAAGCCGCCGGAATAGCAGAACATGTCGAGCACGCGACGGCCGCGGGCGTATCGGGCCGCGGCCTGACGGTTGTCGCGTTGATCGAGGTAGTAGCCGGTCTTCTGACCCTCGGCGAGATCGACGCCGAACTTCAGGCCGTGCTCGTGGACGAAGATCGGTCCGGCCGGGGCCGAGCCCCGGAGCACCCGATCGGTGAGCGCGAGACCCTCGAGCTTGGCCAGGCCGCGCTCCGCGCCACGGAGGAGAATGCCGCGCGGCGCCACGAGCGACTCGAGCGCGTCGCAGACCGTGTCGAGCCGCTCCGCGACGGCCAGCGCCGTCACCTGCACGGCCAGCCAGTCGCCGTAGCGGTCGACGATCAGTCCGGAGAAGTCGTCCCCTTCGCTGTTCACGAGCCGCGCGGCGCCCGCGCGGTCGTCGAGGCGGAGTGCCGTCCGCAGGGCCACGGCCGAGGCGATGCGGGATCGCCACAGGTCCGCGTCGAGCTTCACCGCCGCGTCGAAGGCGTAGAGCCGGACCCGCAGCCGGCTGTGCGGGTTCCAGAGTCCCCGGGCCACGAAATGGCCGTCGTGGGTCGCGAGATCGACGACGTCGCCATCGGCGGGCGTGCCGTCCACTCGCAGCACGGCGGAGTCGAGCACCCAGGGATGGCGACCGTAGAACGGACGGGCCCGTTTCGGCTTGAGGACGACCGTGGCGGTGGGCAATCCGGAGGCGGGCATCGTGGCGGCGGGAGATTCGTTCATCCCGACACTCTACCACCGGCCGACGGCGGCACTCAGGCGTGCACGACCTGCTTCGCCGGGCCGGGCGTCACGTGGGGCGCCGGCAGCGCGTCGGTGCCCGGATCGACGATCACGCGGCGCCGTGCGGCCTTGGCCGCCTTGCGCCGCTCGATCCGATGCACACTCCAGGCGAACACCGCGCCCAGGGGGCCGGAAAGCAGGGCCGGCATGAGCACGAGGTTGCCCACCAGGGCGATCGTGAGCATGGCCAGCATCATGTAGCCGAACCGCTGCGTGGGGCCGAACGGCGAGAGCGAGAACACCGACAGGCCGATGCCGATCACGCCCCAGCTCTGGTACATCGCGCGGGCGCAGCCCTTGTAGGCGAGCATCGTGGCCTGACGGCGGTCGAGGCCGTCGGCGATGCCGCGCCGGAACCAGAGCATGAAGTGAACGACGTCGTCCACCGTCACGCCGAGCGCGACGCTCGGCGCCATCACGGTGCCGATGTCGATGAACACGTTGCCGGTGCCGAGCCACTTCATGAGGGCGTTGCCCCAGCCCATGCCGCCGAACACGAGGATCGCCGGGAACGCCGCCGGCATCAGGAGCACGAGACCCGCCGAGGCCGCGCGGCACAGCACGATCATCACCGCGACGATGATGGCGAAATCGAAGATGAACCCGATCTTGAGGTTCTCGAGCAGCGAGTGCTGGGCCTTGTAGACCAGCGGCACGAGCCCCGTGTAGTCGACCGAGATGCCGCTGACGCCCTCGCTCCCCAGGCGGGCGAGGATGGGGTCGATCCGCTGCTGCAGGTCGGTCTTGAAGAGGGCGTAGTCGGTTTCCTTGATGGCGCTCACGCGGGCGCTGATCCGCCAGAGTTCCTGGGGATGGGTGCGGCCGTCGGCGTCGGTGACGGTGGCCTCACGGAGATAGTCGCCGGCGAGGAACTTGTCACGGTTCCGCACGAGCGTCTTGTTGAAGGTGCTGCGGGCGAGCTTGGCCCGCAGGCCGCTGCCGCCGTTGCCCGCGTCGAGGCTGCGGCCGAACGTGACCGTCGAGAGCGAGCTGCCGACCTCGTCGAGGCCGCCGATCTCCCGCTGGATCTCGTCGACGAGTTCCATCCGCTCGAGGAACGTGAGCGGGCAGTCGTCGTCGATGCGGACGAGGATTTCCATCGGCACCAGCGGCCCGAGATGGTTCTCGAGCCAGGCGTAGTCGGTGCGGATCTGGGCGTTGCGCGAGAACAGCCGCATCAGCTGCACGCTGCTCTCGACCCGCGTCATGCCGTAGCCCACCGCCGCCATCACGAGCAGGCAGGCCGCGGTCGCCAGGGCGTGATGCCGCGTGATCCACTGCCCGACGGCCCACCACGGGCTCTCCTCGATCGGCTTCCAGCCCTCCGATCCCTCGCCACCGAGCATCCCCACCTTGAGCTTCGGGGGAAACAGTTCGAGCGCCGCCGGCATGAACGTGACGAGGATCACGAAGCTCACCACCACGCCCGCAGCGGAGAAGATGCCGAACATGCGGATCGGCACGAGCTCGCTCACCGCCAGCGTGGCCAGGCCGATGGCCGTCGTGCCGGTGGCCAGCGAGAGCGGAAGGAGCGCGTGATGCACGGCCCGGCCGGCGGCCCCTTCCTGGATGCCGGTCTCCGCGAGCTGGTCGCGGTAGTAGTTCGCCAGATGGATCGCGCCCGAGGTGGTGGCGACGTAGACCAACGACGGCATCGTGAGCAGGATCGCATCGACGGGGTAGCCCGAGTACCAGACGACGGCGAGACTCGCGAACATGCTGTACACGCCCGACGCGATCACCATCGCGACGAGCGCCTTGCTCTTGAGGCTCCACCAGCTGACGATGAAGCCGACGACGAGCGACAGGCCGAACAGGAGCGTGACGCTCGTCTGTCCAGCCTTGTCGATCGAGACGTTGTCGACCGGCGGGCCGCCCATATGGACGGCCGAGTCCGGGATGCCGCACTCGGTGGTGGCGACCTTGCGGATCTCGTCGATCGCCCCGTGGAGATTGGCCCGGGCCACGTCGGCGAGCGTGAGAACCAGGCACGTCTGACGGGCCTGCAGGTCGTCGCCCGGGCTGCCGGGCTCGGTGCCCGCGGGGGGAGGCCCGATCAGGGCTCCGGTGAGGCGTGAAACGGCCTCGTCGTAGTCGAGCTTGAGCGGTCCGTCCTTGTCGGTCATGACCGCGACGGCCCGCGGGCCGGTCTGGGCCGACTTGAAGTACAGCGGCCGCTCGATCCGCGAGGCCTCCTCCGGGGGCGGCAGGAGCTTGCGGGCCAGCATCTCCAGCCGGGGATCGGCCATCGTGCAGCCCTCCCAGCTCACGAGGATGAACTCCTCGCCCTGGAAGTTCTGCCGGAAGAAGCGGTAGGTCTGGGTTTCCGGGTATTCCGCCGGGAGCCAGCCTTTCACGTCGTTGCGGTTATTGCTCTTCGCCTTGATCGCCCCCACGACGACCAGGGGCATCAGGAAGACCAGGATCGCCATGATCCCGACACTGTGCCGCTGGTAGAAGTTCGAGCGGGGGTGGGACATCGTGCCTTCCGGGGCGTCGCGACGAGGGATTTCGCTGGGATGAGCCGCTCAACCCTACAGGGGCCGGCGAGACCAGTCCATATCGTTCACCGGCTCAGACGGCCGGATTGTGGACCTCTCGGGTGACGTAAGTGGTTTGTTTGAAACACTTTTCGTCCGCCGCATCGTCCCCGCAGCCCGCACAGGCCCTACGGCTGCCGTGGCCTCAGGGCGGCCCAGCGGCGACGTCTGCCGCCGAAAAACCGCACGTCCGGTGCGAACCGTCGCAGAACGGGCGTGTGGCGGTGTGACCGCACCGACAGAGGGCGACCGCCCGCTTGCCCGTCGGGAGCGAGAACTCGTTGCCGAGATGGTCGGTGACCCGCAGGGCCAAGCCGGCGTCGGTCGGGAGTTCCACGACGAGCGGGCCGTTCTCGCGGCACCGGATCGTGACGGTCCCCGGGGGCGTGCGGGGCCCGGATGGGGGCGGAGCGTCACCGGGCGGATCGGAGGCCGTCATTCTTCGAGTTCACCCGGGGAGGGGCCCGGATCGGACGGTCGGGCGGCCTTCGGCTCGTCGCCTTCGACGACGCGAATAACGAGCCGTCGCGGGCGTCCTTCCCTAGCCGCAGCCCGGGCGCGTTCGGGTTTGGCCTCGGCCTTGGCGGCGGCTTCCTCGACCTGCCGGTCGGCGAGCTGGGGGCGGGTTCGGGGCACGCCGCGGAGGCGAGCAGGACCGCGGCCATCGGCCGGCCGCTCGACCGCGGCCAGAAAGGCGTCGATCGCCTCGGGGCTGGCCAAGACCGAGATCCATTTCATCTTCATCGTGCCGAGTTCTGTGTCGCGGGCCGAGACGTCGGCTTCCCGCTTCTCATCATCGCGGAGCGGCTCATACTCCCCTTCGGTCGCGCTTGCGTCGTTCTCGAGGGCAGCGATGAGCTCATCGAGTACCGCGCGATCCTCCGGTCCATTCACCGCCACGTCGATCTCTTCAGTCGCGGCCTCGACCAATCCCGCGTCCGCCGACATTTTTCGCAATCCCGCAGCCATGGCCTCGGGTGCCGACGGTGCCGCGGCCGCGGGTGGAGCGACCTCACTTGGCATGTCCTCGGCCGGCTTGGCCGCGAGGGCTTCGGCCACCGCCGGCGCCTTGTCGCCCGCGGCAGCCGCCGCGACCGGCTCCGCCGGCCCGGTGGGTGTCGCGCTGGCCGCCTGTTCTTTGAAATCCGCGGCGACGGGCACCGAGTTGCCCGTGCGCTCCGGACTCGGGACGCGCGAAATCGCCAGGGCATCGCCCTCCCGGTTCGGCGCCACGGCCACCTCGCGACCGGATCGCGGCGGGTTGAGGACGACGGCCACGAGCACGCCGGCGGCGAGTGCCCCAGCGAGCGCGAGCCACGGCCAGCGGGTGTGCGGGCGATGGGTTACCGCTTCGACCTCGTCCTCATGAGCCTCCTCGCGCTCCTCGGCGATCCGCTCGGCCTCGAGGCGGCGCCACTCCAAAGCGACTGCGGCGTCGTCGGATGCTGGTGGGAGGGCGATCGCGTCCATGACGCCCTGCACGAATCCGGCGGGAACCGGCCCGTCGTCGATCCTGCCGAGCGCCGCCTTCAGGGCACGCAGGTCGTCAACCACACGGGCGAGCGTCGGTGAATCCCGCACCGCTCGCTCGATCTCGGCGGCGGCGCGATCGTCGAGCCGGCCGTCGATCCATTCGCTGATCCGTGGATCGTCGGGCGTGACGGGCGCTGGGCTGTCCTGCGCTGAGCGGTTCACGGGTGTCGCCTCATTCGGCCGCGAGAAGGGAACGCAGTTCCAGTCGGCCCCGGTGCAACCGGCTGCGGACGGTGCCGATCGGGATGGCGAGCGTCTCGGCGATCTCCTCGTACGTCGAGCCGTGCATGTCGGAGAGCACGACGACCTGTCGGTAGCGCTCGTCGAGTCGGGCGAGCGCCGCGTTCACCCGCGACCGCAGCTCGGCCTGCTCGAGTCCGACCGTCACGTCGGCCGTCCGCGCCGCGGGCTCGGGAATCCGCGTTGTGCCGTCGGGGTCCGTGGCGTCGAGCGACACGGTCGGCCGCCGCCGCCGGGCCGCGGCCGCCGCGTGGTTGCAGGCGATCGAGTGGAGCCATGTCGAGAACCGGCTTTCGTGGCGGAAGCCGCCCAGGTGGCGGAAGGCGGAGATGAAGGTTTCCTGCGCGAGGTCGCGGGCCTGGTCGGCACAGCCGCAGAGCCGCTCCAAAAGCGCGATGATCCTGCCGTGGTGTCGCTCGACGAGCGCCGCGAACGCCTCGCGATCGCCGCCGGCGGCCCGCTCGACGAGCGCGTGGTCGGCGACGACGTCGTCGGGAGGCGCCTGTCGGAGCCCGGTGTCGCTGACCACGTGGCCGTGCCTGGGGTGAGATGCGGGCCCGTCGCAAAAGGTTCCCGGGTCGGGCCCCGCAGGCTCAATGTGGCGGCCCCGACCCTGCGGCGTCAAAGCGGCGTGGGAAATCGGGGTCGGACGCGGGCCGTGGCGGCTGGGTCGTGAGCCACCACCAGAGCGCGGCGGCCAGCGCGAGCAGCCCCACCGAGATCAGCTGCGAAATCGACAGCGGCGTGCCGAGCGCGGGCGGCTCGTCCACGCGGATCGCCTCGAGGAGGATCCGCGAGATCGGATGGAGCGTGAGGACGAGCGCGAACACCTCGCCGTCGCGCCGGGCCAGCGGGGTGTAGGCGACGGCCAGCGCGGCGAGGATGGCCGCGTCGAGGGCGGCGTAGAGCTGCGCGGGATGCAGGGGCATGCTGCCGATGGCGACGGGGTCGGGATAGTGTTCGGCGGGGGCCGTGCCGGCTGGAAAGCGCACGGCCCAGGGCAGGTCGCACGGCCCGCCGTAGCAGCAGCCGTTGAGGAAGCAGCCCACGCGGCCGATGGCCAGCCCCACGAGCAACCCCGGCGCGATGCAGTCGGCGAGCCGCGGGAGCGAGAGCCCGCGGCGTCGCGCGAACCGCCACGCGGCGAGGGCTCCGGTGGGCAGCGATCCGAACACCACGAGTCCGCCGGCCGCGATGTTCGCGATCGCGGCGAGCGACGCGGCGAGGCTCATGCCGGGGCGGAAGAACTGCTCGCGGTACTCGATCACGTAGAACAGCCGCGCGCCCACGAGCCCCCAGAGGAACACCTCGGTGCCGAGCGCGAGGATCGTGTCGGCGTCGAAGCCCGCACGGCGGCCGCGCACGATCGAGAGCCACGTGCCGGCCGCCGCCGCCACGAGCAGCATCACGCCATAGCCCCGGATCGGCACGCCCGCGCCATCGTCGAGCGACGGCAGGACCCAGGCGATCATCGCGCCGGCCACGGCCAGGGGCAGCGCGAGGGACGCTAGGGCATTCCGCACGCCGTGCCGCGCGGCCCACGCGAACCCGGCGCCGCCCGCGACCACCCACACGGCCAGGAGGAGGCCCGCGCCGAACAGCGGCACCGTCGCCCCGCCGATCGTGATCTCCGTGGGAATGTGGAACAGCGTCGACCGCATCACCCTCTCCGGTCAGGCGCGGGGGGCGCGCGGCGGCAGTTCTGAGTTGTCGATGAGTCGGGTGGATCCGAGCCTGCCGGCCACGATCGCCACGGCGCCCGCCTGCGGGTCGGCGAGGGGATCGAGCGAGTCGCCATCCACGACGGCGGCGTAATCGACGGCGACGCCCCGCGACTCCATGTGCGACCGCATGGACCGTTCGATCGCCGACGGTTCCTCGCCGGCCGACCACATCCGCATCGCGAGGTCGAGGCTCTCGGAGAGCGCCGGCGCCCGGGCACGGTCGGCGGCGGAGAGGTAGGCGTTGCGAGAACTCATCGCGAGTCCGTCGGCCTCGCGGATCGTGGGGCAGACGGTGATCTCGATGGGAAGGCCGAGGTCGCGCACCATCCGCTTGACCACGAGTGTCTGCTGCCAGTCCTTGGCGCCGAAGTAGGCCACGTCCGCAGGCACCGCGAGGAACAGTCGGCACACGACGGTGGCGACACCGGCGAAGTGGCCGGGCCGGATCTCCCCCTCGAACCGGCGCGCCGGACCATCGACCACCACACGGGTCGCCCAGCCCGGCGGGTACATCGCCTCCGGCGCCGGCGCGAAGATCCAGCGGGCGCCATGGGCCGACACCGCGGCCACGTCGGCCTCCGGCGTGCGCGGATAGCGGGAGAAGTCCTCGTGGGGGCCGAACTGCGTCGGGTTCACGAAGATCGACACGACGACGTCGGCACACTCGCCGGCCGCGCGGTCCACGAGGCTGACATGACCGGCGTGGAGCGCGCCCATCGTGGGCACGAAGCCGACGCGGCGTCCCGCGGCCCGCGCCGCGAGCACCTCCGCCCGCATCGCGGCGGGATCACCGATCACGCGGGCCGTCCGTCCGCCCTCCGCACCGGCGGGTGCCGCGGCCATCAGAGCATCGCCTCGACGGCGGCGGTCGCTTCGCCCGTGGCCCGCGCGAGGTCGCGGGCGTCGATGGTGACCACGGCCTTCGGTGCCCGCGGACAGCGGTTCGAAGGGCAGCGAAGCCGGCGCTCGAGCCGTTCCTGCAACCGCATCAGGGCCGCGGCCGCCGCGTCGGGCGAGGTCGTGCATGGCAGGTCACGAAATACGTCGCTGTGACCGCCGCCGCGCCGCGTCCGAAACGTGATGCGGTCCGCGAACGTCGCCGCGTCGGCGACGAGCAGGATCGCGACGGTCGGCGGCGCCGTCCGTGCGGCAGCTGCATCGACCTCGGCGTGGAATCGAGATCGATCGTCTCCCTCGAGGTGTGAGTCCGACGCGACGGTCAGCGCGTCGCACCAGTAGTCCACGATCGTGCCATGGCGTTCGTCGCGCCAGCGATCGTCGGCCAGCGGTTCCACCCATGCTTCGAGCGCCCGCCGCCAGCGCTCGAGCGGGGTGGGATCGGCGCCGTCCGTCCAGGGAAGCGGCACCTCGGCGTGGATCGCGCGGGCCATCACCGCGTCCGCCACGGCCGCGGCCACCTCGGGGGCTCCGCTGCCCGGAGCGCCGACGACGGCGACGAGCGGGTGGGACGTCTGGATGTTCTCGAGGAGGTCGCCCACCGTGCAGGCCGCCGGTGGATACGGCAGGTCGGCCGCGATCTCCGCCGCCGGCTCGAGAACGAACCGCCGCGTCGCCATCCGCGGGTGCGGCACCGTAAGGTCCGACGTCTCGACCACGAGATCGTCGTAGAGCAACAGGTCGAGGTCGATGGTGCGGGCCCCCCACCGATCGTTCCGCTCACGATGGAGCGTGTTCTCCACGGCGGTGAGCATCTCGAGCACGTCCCGAGCCGGGAGATCGGTCTCGATCAGGCACGCCCCGTTCAAGAAGGCCGACTGCCCGGCCGGGCCGCCGATGGGACGCGTTTCCCGGTAGCGGCTCACGGCCTGGACCGCGACTCCGGGCATGAAGCGGAGCAACTCGAGCGCCCGGTCCAACTGTTCACGCCGTTGGCCGAGATTCGAGCCGCATCCGATGAGGCATCGTGCCATGGCGTCTCCGGCTGTCGTGAGTGACGAGGGGATTCTACCGCGCCGTCACCTCCCGGGCACCGTCAACGTCGCAGATCGCATGCCACCCGAGTCCCGGGATGTTCGCGATGAAAACAACGGGGGGGACATCCAGGCCACGACCAAGGTCGCCGACTGTCGATCCTTCAAGTCGTCGCCCCCCTAAAGTGTTTTCACCCGTTTCGCGAGAGACACTGCCCCGTCCCAGGTCGCAGTGCGTGCGTTGGCATCCACGATCAACGATGGCGTGATTCTGTGGAGGATGAGTTTCTTGTCAAGGACTCGTGCGTGCGTCGATCGCGCATCACGATCACTGCCGTGAAAACTGCCGCTTGACGAGAAAAGTTTTTCGCGCCAGCAGTGCAAGCATTGTCGGCGCGGTGCGAACGTGGTGTGCTGTGTGCGAGCGGCGCTCGGCGCCGCCGAAACGGCCAGCGCTCCCGTCGTCCGGAATCGCGATGACGTTTTCCCAGCATCTTCACGCGGACAACGACGATCCACGCGACGGCGAGGAACGTGACGGCGAAAGTTTCGTCGGCCCCGAGGGATTCGAGGCGGAGACGGCGGCCGCTGGATCGACCGGCTACTGGACGCTCTCGCGCATGCCGCTGACGAGCCTCGTGTTCACGCTGCCGCTCGTGCTGGCCTACGAGGGAGGCGTGCTCGCGCTGGGCCGCGGATCGCCGAGAAACGGTGCCGACGTGTGGCTGCGGCAACTCCTCGATTCCATCGGTTTTGGCTCGTATTTCCTGCTCCCGGTGCTGACGGTGATCGGCCTGCTCGCCTGGCATCACGTGGAGCACGACGAGTGGCGGTTTCGCCCGGCGGTGCTCGCTGGCATGGCCGTGGAATGCGTGCTCTGGGCCACGGCGCTGGTGGGTGTGGCGCGGCTGCAGGACCGCTTCTGGCCGCTGGCGGCCGGAATCGCGGCCGACGGGCCGCTTGCCCGGCTGGTGGCCTTCTGTGGTGCCGGGCTGTACGAGGAGGTGCTCTTCCGGCTTCTTCTTCTGCCGGCCCTCGTGTGGTTGTTTTCGAGGCTCGGATTTTCGGCGGCAGCGGCCGGCCTGCTCGGGCTCGTGGGATCGAGCGTGCTCTTCAGCCTCGCGCATTATGTGGGACCGCTCGGCGACGCCTTCACGCTGTACAGCTTCACGTTCCGCGTGCTCGCCGGGCTGTTCTTCGCCGTGCTCTTCAGCCTGCGCGGCTTCGGCATCGCCGCAGGCACGCACGCGACCTACGACATGCTCGTGGGGCTCGTGTGAACCGGGATGCGAAACGAAAATCGTGGGCGCCTCGGACGCGCGCCCGTATAATCGATCCGTCGCGGCGGGCGGTGGCACGTGGGAGCACGCGGTCGTCGTGCTGCGTCCGAGAGTCGTGGAGCGAACAACCGTGATTTCCCTTCGGCCCAAGGTCGGCGAGCTGGTGTTTCAGCTCTACGGTCGCACGCTGCATCCGGAGCTGTTCGAGATCTGCAGCACCCGCTCGATCGACCGCGGCGGCTACACGGCGCAGGTGTCGATCACCACGGCCGGCCATCTCGTCACCTGGCGCAAGGACGGCCTCACGCTCACCGAGGTGGCGACGAGCGTCGCGCAGCCGCTGCCGCAGAAGCGCCGGCTCCTCTCGCACCGGATCGCGGGCGAGCGCAGCGACCGCATGGAGTGCCGCGGCGGTGCCTCCTATCAGACTTGCTTCCAGCTCGAGACGGTGCAGCAGGAGGTGTTCTGGTCGTTTCAGCAGGAGCTCGTCGAGGCGGGGGCGAAGCGGGGGCTCCTGCACCGCTTCGAGGCGGGCGGCCGGGTGGCGCTCGGTGCCGTGAGTTGGATCGACGTCGAGACGCGACCCCGCAGCCTGCTCGTGCAGGCCTACCACACGTTTCCCGACGACATGGCGATCGTGAAGAGCCAGTCGGTGTTCGAGGCTCCCTGACCCCCTCCCGGCCGCCGTCCGTGCGGCCCCCTCCCGGAAGCACGCCCGCGATGCCGAAGTCCAAGGCCGCCGAGTCGTCCCAGCCCCCCCGCAAACCCCGCGTCCTGATCGCCGACGACAACGAGCCGAACCGCGAGCTCCTCGAGGTCTACCTCTCCGGCCTCGACTGCGAGATGGCGACCGCGGTGGACGGCGCCGACACGCTCGAGAAGGTCGCGTCGTTCGGGCCCGATGTCATCCTCCTCGACGTGATGATGCCGCGGCTCTCAGGGTTCGAGGTCTGTCAGCGGCTGAAATCGGATCCCGCGACGAGCCCGATCATGATCCTGATGGTGACGGCGCTCGGCGAACTCGGCGACATCGAGCGGGCCGTCGAGGCGGGCACCGACGACTTCCTCTCCAAGCCGGTGAACCGTGTGGAGCTCGTGAAGCGTGTGGAGAACATGCTCAAGCTGCGGCACGTGACTGACGAGCTCGAGCGGCTGCGCAGCTACATCCGCACGATGGACGACGATCAGCCGCCTCGGTGACGGCACGTGGACAAAGCCATTCCATGGTCTTTGTCCGCGGGGCTGAAACGGTCACGAGGCCGCGCGCTTCATGCCCACGTGCTCGAGCACGCGGATCGTGGCGGGCGACTTGTTGAGCACGTAGAAGTGGATGCCGGGCACGCCGCCGGCCACGAGCTCCTCGACCTGGCGGGCCGCGAACGTGACGCCCGCCTCGAACTGGGCGGCCTCGTCGTCGCCGGCCGCCTCGAAGGGAGTCGTGAACGACTCGGGGAGGCGCGCCTTGCAGAGGCTGGCGATGCGGCGGACCTGCGCGTAGTTGGTGACGGGCATCACGCCCGGCACGATCGGCGACGTGATGCCGAGCGCCGTGCAGCGGTCGCGGAAACGGAAGAAGTCGGCGTTGTCGTAGAACAGCTGCGTGACGACGACGTCGCCGCCGGCGTCGCACTTGCGCTTGAGGTTTTCGAGGTCGGCCTCGGGGCTCGCCGCCTCCTGATGCGTCTCGGGATAGCCGGCCACGAGGATCGCGAACTCCGGGAACTCCTCGCGAATGAGGGCCACGAGCTCGGAGGCGTAGCGAAGGCCGCCGGCGACGGGCCGGAAGGCGGCCTCGCCCTTGGGCGGATCGCCGCGCAGGGCCACGATCGCCGACACACCGAGCCGCCGGGCCTCACCGAGGTAATCGCGGAGCTCGGCGACGGAACTGCCGACGCACGTCAGGTGACTCGCCACCGGCACGCGGTGCCGCCGCAGGACGCCGCCGAGCACGTCGAGCGTGGTGCCGCGGGTCGAGCCGCCGGCGCCGTAGGTGCAGGTCACGAGCGCGGGCTCGTACGCCATCAGTTCATCGACGGTCCGCCACATGACCGCCTCCGACTCGGGCGTCTTGGGCGGAAAGAGCTCGAACGAGAGGCCGAAGCGGCCGGCGGTGTACGCATCGCGGATCGACAAGGGCGTTCCCTCAAGGTGCCTGGTGGACGATGGAACACGTCAGTGTAGACGTCCGCGCCGCGGGCGTCAGCGCGCAGGCAAGGCCGCAAGCGCGGCAAGGAGGCGGATGTCGGCCTCATGAATCTCGAGCCCGCGGCGGGCCATCATCCGCTCGAGCGTGGTGGCGGCCTGCTCCGGGCTGGTCGCACTCCCTCCAGGGCCGCCGATCAGCTGGTTCGTGAAGGCGGGCACTTCGGTGAGACCGCCAAGGTCACCGGCGACGGTCGCCGCCACGCCGACGACCGCGCCGCAGGGCAGCGACGTGTTGATCGCCGTCTTCGCGAGGTCGCCGAGGGTCGCGCCCATGAACTGCCGGCCGGTGTCGATCGTGACCCCACCCGCGCGCTGCCGCACGGTGCCGTAGCTGACCTTGAGGTTACTTGTGATCGTGCCGGCCGCGAGGTTCACCCAGCTGCCGACGTGGCTGTGTCCGAGGAAGCCGTCGTGCGGCTTGTTGGAGAAGGGCTCCATCACGCTCGCCTCCACCTCGCCGCCAACGCGGCAGTGCGCGCCGATCGACGTGCCCGCGCGGAGCCAGGCGTGGGGGTTCACGCGGGCCTCGCGGCCCACGTACACCGGGCCGTCGAAGCAGACGAACGGCCCGACATCGGCGCCGTCATCGACCACGACCGGGCCCTGCCGCACCACGACCGGCCCGGTCACCCGCGCCGACTCCGCGGCGAACAGCCCTGGCTGCCGCTCGACGAAGCGGCCCGACGCCACGAGCGCCTCGACCGCGGCGTGCATGACCCGCTCGTGGAAATCGATCACGTCGTGGGGCTGCGTGAGGAGGGCCAGCGCGCCTGTGTCGGCGCCGGTCTCGAGGCCGAGCGTGGCGAGTGCGTCGGGAGACGCCTTGCCGGCGAGGAGGTCGTCGATGAGCCGCCGGTCGGGGCCGGTGCCGTCGGGGCTCGTGTGGAGGATCGCGGCGGCGATCGTGTCGCCGGCCATGGCGAGGCCACGCCGGCCGCGTTCCACGAGCGAGCGCAGTTCGGCAAGCGCCCCGCGTTCGGGCACGAGCCGCGCGTTGACGAGGAGCACGAGGTCGCCGTGCCGCGACGCGGGCGCGACGGGAACGGTGGCGTCAGCCACGCCTCCCCAGAGCGGTACCCGCTTACCGGCGAGGGCACTGAGGTAGTCGCGCAGGTGTGGTCGCGGCGCGCGGCGGACGGGGCCGAAGCGGCCGAGCGCCTCGACGAGCGTGCCGGTGCCGATCGTCAGGTCGCACGCGGGCCGAGCCGCCACGAGCGGCCCGAGTGCGGCGACGGCGTCGTCCTCGAAAACGATCGATTGCATGCGAGCCGACGTTGTCCGGGTGGCAAAGCTCCGGCGACCATCGTACTCTCGCAGAGGACGAGCGCCTGTCACTGGCCGGAGTGGCGAAATGGCATACGCGACGGACTCAAAATCCGTTGCCCGCAAGGGCGTGTGGGTTCAAGTCCCACCTCCGGCATTCGCTCCGTCAGCCGGCCCGCGGCCCCGCAGGATCAGTTCGAGCGCGGGGCCCGCGGCCATCGTCGTGATCACGCACATCAGCACGCAGGCCACGAACAGCCTGAGGTCGATGAGTTCCGCGTCGTGGGCCGCCGCCGCCATCACGATCCCGAGGATGCCGCGGGCGTTGAGGCCGCAGCCCACCGCGAGCGCCTGACGGTCGTCCATGCCCACCATCTTCCCGCCGGCGTAGACGCCCGAGATCTTGCCGAGGAACGCCACGGCCGTGATCAGGGCGACGAGCCACGGATCGAAGCCCTCCACGAAGTCGGCGGCGATCGCCATCGACACGAAGAAGATCGGCGTGAAGACAGCGTACGCGAACTCCGCGATGATCTCGAACGGCCGCGGGTCGGTCTCGTGCGCCCGCGCCAGGGCGATCCCCACGATGAACGCGCCCAGGAAAGAGTGCAGCCCGAGGTGCTCCGAGCCCGCGGCACCCAGGAGCGCGAGCATCACAACGCACGAGATCACGCCGGACGGATAGGGCAGCCGCGCCCGGCCCCATGCCATCACTCGTGGCAGGAGGAAATGGCCCGCGACGAGAACGCCGCCGATGAAGGCCGCCGCCAACCCGAGCACGAACAGGCCCTCCCCCTTCGCCGTGGCATGCGGCCCGAACTCGGCGAGGATGACCGCGAACAGCCCCCAGCCGACGAGATCATCGACGAGCGTGGCCGACATGATCGTGCGGCCGATGTCGGTCTTGAAGAGGCCCATGTCGAGGAGGATCCGCGCGATCACGGGATTGGCCGAGAGCGAGAGGATCGAGCCCATGAAGAGGGCCGTGGCGAACTGATCCTTGGGCGTGACCCCGATCACGGTGGGAAACGCATAGCACATCAGGAAACCGAGGATCAGGGGCACGAACGTGCCCACGCTGCCCACGGCGAGCGCCTTGCGGCCCGTGCGGCGGAACTCGGCGACGCTGATGTCGAGCCCGATCGTGACGATGAAGAACAGCATCCCCACGCGGGCGATGGCCGAGCGAGCCGACGTGATCGGCCCGGTCGTGGGGAAGAGCCACGCGAACACGTCGGGGCTGATCCTCCCGAGAATGGTGGGCCCGAGCAGGAGACCGCCGGCGATCTCCCCCACGACCGCCGGGATGCCGCAGCGCCGCGCAATCGCCCCCATGGCGACCGCCACGGCCAGCATCGCCGCCAGATGGAGCGAGAGGACGGTCCAGTCGGCTGGCGTCATGCCGCGGGCGCCCCGAACGCGCTCGGTGGATCCGTCAGGAGTTTCGGACCCGCGGGACGGTCATCCACGATCGCCCGGATCCCTTCCACGAGCATCACCGCCGCGAGGCCAAGGAGCACGATGCCCGCCCACGGCACCGGGTCGGCGGGCAGCGTCCAGCCCTGCGGGCCGCGGAAGCGCGGCAGCGTCATCGCGGCGAGCGCCCAGGTGCTCATCACGTACATGAACGCCGTGGGCAGTCCGGTCACGAGCCAGACCCACGTCTCGCGCCGCGTGCGCCACAGCCAGACCGTGACCCCGAGCAGCGTGAGCGCCGCCAGAAGCTGATTGCTCGCGCCAAAAAGGCTCCAGAACGTCTTCCACGCCGGCACCGGGTTGCCGGCCGCATCGAGGTTCGGCCGCAGGAGAAACACGAGCGGCACGCCGGCCGTCAGCGTCGTTCCCAGCCAGGCTCCGGCCCGGCCCTCGAGCCCCGTGAGCTCCTGCACGATGTAGCGGCCGAGCCGCGTGCAGACGTCGAGCGTGTCGTAGACGAACGTGGTGAACGCCATGAGCGCGAACGACACGCCGATCGCCGCGGGTACGCCGAGGATCTCGAGGAACTGGCCCATGCCCAGTGCGTAGATGAAGTTCGGCGACTGCTTCGCCAGCGGGCTGTCGGCCGAGAGCACCATCACGCAGCACAGGCTCACCACCGCCACCATCGCCTCGAGGAGCATGGTGCCGTACCCGATCGGGCGGGCGTCGGTCTCGCGGCGGAGCTGCTTGCTCGTGGTGCCCGAGGCGATGAGCGAGTGGAAGCCCGAGCAGGCCCCGCAGGCGATCGTGATGAACAGCATCGGCACGAGCGACTGGCCGCTGGCCGACTGCCACGACGTGAAGGCGGGATACCGCACGGCGGCGTCGCCGCCGAACACGCCGGCCAGTGCCCCATCGCTCGCCACGAGGCCGAGCGCCGCCCCTGCCAGCGCCACGTAGAGGAAGCACCCGCCGAGGTGGCCGCGCGGCTGGAGGAGAAGCCACATCGGCACCATCGCCGCGACGAGGCAGTAGCCGAGCAGGAGCACGCCCCAGATCTTCTGCGCGGTCACGTCGCTCACGCCCACGGTCGTGGCGAGGTCGAAGGGGATCTTCTGGCCGCCCCAGATGGCGAGCCCGACGAGCGGCAGGAAGATCGCCGTGGCCCATCCGAGCGACAGCCGACCGTGCCGCATGGCCAGACCCATCGCCACCGGCAGCGCGAGGTAGAGCAGGCTCGACGTGGCGATGCCGCCCCCCGACACGCTCTCGCCGTTCTCGAGCACCTGCCGGCCGACGAAGCTCTGCGCGGTGATGTCGGTGAAGGCCACGATGATGTAGACCAGCGCGATCCACACGAACGCGAGGAACAGGCCGTAGGCGCGGCGGCTCATGTGGTCGCGAACCACCTCCGCGATCGAGCGGGCCTTGTGGCGGATCGACGCCACGAGCGCCGCGAAGTCGTGCACGCCGCCGATGAACACGCTCCCCACGAGGATCCAGAGCAGCGCGGGCAGCCAGCCGAAGGCCACGCCCGCGAGGATCGGCCCCACGATCGGTCCGGCGGCCGCGATCGCGGAAAAATGCTGTCCGAGGAGGAGGCTCGGTGCGATCGGCTCGTAATCGACGTCGTCACGGAGCTCGACGGCCGGGGTGGTGACGTTCGGGTCGAGGCGGAAGAGCCGGCCGAGCAGGCGTCCGTAGACGCGATAGGCCACGAGGAGGATCGCGGCGCTCGGGACGAGGACGGCGAGGAGGCTCATGCGGGCCTAGGCTCCGGGCTTTGAACGGGGCGGGTTTTCCCGCGCCGCGGGAACGGGTACATCATGGCTCGTGCAGGGGCCGCCGTCGACGCGAGCGGCCGGGAGCGCTCCAGGAGCCGGCCATGTCGTCCACGATCGAGGCACTCGTCATCATCGGCAGCGGTCCCGCGGGGTGGTGCGCCGCGACCTACGCCGCCCGCGCCCAGCTCAAGCCGCTCGTGTTCGAGGGGGCGATCACCGAGGCCAACCGGCTCTCCGGCACGCTGCCCCTCGGCCAGCTCGCGCTCACAAGCGAGGTCGAGAACTACGCCGGCTTCCCCGCGGGCAACCTCGGCGCGTTTCTCGACTCAGCCCTCCCGTCCGAACGGCGCATGATGATGCCCCCGCACGAGGGGCACGGCGTGACCGGCCCCGAACTCATGGAGCTCATGCGGCAGCAGGCGGTGAACTTCGGCACGCGCGTCGTGACCGACGACATCGTGAAGGTCGATTTCTCGAAGCGGCCCTTCACGCTCTTTCCCTCCGAGGGCGCGCCGATCCAGGCGAAGTGCGTGATCGTGGCGACGGGCGCCCGGGCCAACTGGCTCGGGCTCGACAGCGAGGAGCGGTTCAAGAACCGGGGCGTGAGCGCGTGCGCCGTGTGCGACGGCGCCCTGCCGCGGTTTCGTAACCGACCGCTCGTCGTCGTTGGCGGCGGCGATTCGGCCGTCGAGGAGGCGACCTACCTCACGAAGTTCGCGAGCACCGTCCACCTCGTGCACCGCCGCGCCGAACTCCGGGCCAGCAAGATCATGGCGCAGCGGGCCCTCGAGAACCCGAAGATCACGATCCACTTCGACTCGGGCCTCGCCGAGGTGCTCGGCGACGACACGAAGGGCGTGACCGGCGTGCGGCTCGAGAGCACGGTCGATCCCGCGAAGCAGACCACGCTCGACGTGTCGGGCGTGTTCCTCGCGATCGGGCACACACCGAACACCGCCTTCCTCGACGGCCAGCTCGAGCTCACGCCCAAGAAATACATCGTCTGGAAGAAGCACTTCCGCACGGCCACGAGTGTGGACGGTGTGTTCGCCGCGGGCGACGTGGCCGACGACTATTATCGGCAGGCGATCTCCGCCGCCGGAACCGGCTGCATGTCGGCCCTCGACGCGGAACGCTGGCTGGCGGAACACGGCGAGCACTGATCCATGACGCGCAGGCCCGCGATCGGCATCCTCACGAGCGGTGGCGACTGCCCCGGGCTCAATGCCGTGATCCGGGCGGCGACGAAGTCGGCCGGTCGGCTCGGGTACGACTGCCTCGGGTTTCTGCGGGGCTTCGAAGGCCTCGTCGATCCCGTGAGCTACATGCCGCTCGACGCCCGCAACACCGCCGGCATCCTCCTTCAGGGCGGCACGATCCTCGGGTCCACGAACAAGGGCCGCTTCACGTCGCTCGTCGGCGAGAACGAGCGGGTGCGGATCGACCCCGCGCTCCTCGCCGAGGCGGCCGGCACGGTGCGGCAGCTGGGGCTCGCGGGCCTCGTGTGCGTCGGGGGCGACGGCTCGCTCGGCATCGCCCAGCAGCTCCACGAGCACGGCGTGCCCGTCGTGGGCGTGCCCAAGACGATCGACAACGACCTCGGCTGCACGGCGTTCACGTTCGGCTTCGACTCGGCCGTGGCCACGGCGACCGACGCGCTCGACCGGCTGCACACCACCGCGGCCAGCCACGAGCGGGTGATGGTGCTCGAGGTGATGGGACGGCACGCCGGCTGGATCGCGCTGCACGCCGGGATCGCCGGCGGGGGCGACGTGATCCTGCTTCCGGAGATTCCCTGGACGTTCGAGAACGTGTGCCGCAAGGTGGCGGCGCGCGATGCCGAGGGCAAACGGTTCACGCTCGTGGTCGTGGCCGAGGGCGCGCACCTTCCCGACGGCGCGCTTGTGCACGACGGCTCGTCGGGCCGCGGCCAGGTGCGGCTCGGTGGCATCGGCGACGTCGTGGCCCGCGAGATCTCGGCGCGGCTCGGCCGCGAGGCGCGGGTGGTCGTCCTCGGGCACCTGCAGCGCGGCGGCAGCCCGACCGCGTTCGACCGCATGCTCTCCACGGAGTTCGGCGCCCACGCGGTGCGGCTCGTGCACGAGGGCCGCTTCGGCGAGATGGTCTGCTACCGGCCCCCCGACATCGCGAGCGTGCCGATCGCCGACGCCATCGGGCGGCTCTCCACGGTCGATCCCCAGGGTTCCGCCGTGCAGGCGGCCCGGGCGCTTGGCATCGGCTTCGGCGACGACGAGGATGGTGTCCCGTGCGGGGGCGGACGACCGACAACGTGAACGACGCAAGCAGCGAGGATTCCATGGCCCAGACCGGTGGCGCGGGGAAGGTGTCGAGCGTGATGCAGGAGGCGCGGGTGTTTCCGCCGCCGGCCGAGTTCTCGAGTCGCGCCCGGATCGGCTCCCTTGCGGACTATCGACGGCTGTACGACGAGGCCGCTCGCGACCCCGAGGGATTCTGGCGCACGCGTGCCGCCGAGCTGCCCTGGTTCACCCCGTTCACGAAGGTCCTCGATTGGCAGCCCCCGGCGGCGAAGTGGTTCGTTGGCGGCACGACGAACGCGTCGGCGGCCTGCCTTGACCGGCACATCGCCGCCGGTCACGGTGACAAGACGGCGATCGTGTGGGTGGGCGAGCCAACCGGCGAGCGGCGCACGTTCACCTACCGCGAGCTCCACGCGGAGGTCTGCCGGTTCGCGGCGGGACTCGTCTCGCTCGGCGTCAAGGCGGGAGACGTCGTCTCCATCTACATGCCGATGACGCCCGAGCTCGTGATCGCGATGCTCGCCTGCGCCCGGATCGGCGCCGTGCATTCGGTGATCTTCGGCGGCTTCTCGAGCGAGGCGATCGCCGATCGCAACCACGACGCGAAGGCCGTGGCCGTGATCACCGCCGACGGCGGCTGGCGGCGCGGGGCGCAGCTGCCGCTCAAGAAGAATGTGGACGAGGCCCTCGCCTCGCCGTCGCATCCGCCCACCACCGTCAAGCACGTGATCGTGCTCAAGCGGACGGGCCAGCCGGTGGAGATGAAGCCGGGCCGCGACGTGTGGTGGCACGACGTCGTCGCCGGCAAGCCGGCCGACACGCCCGCCGCCGCGATGGACTCCGAGGCGCCGCTCTTCATCCTCTACACGAGCGGCTCGACGGGGAAGCCGAAGGGCATCAAGCACACGACCGCGGGCTACATCCTCTGGGCCAAGACCACGGCGGAGTGGGTGTTCGATCTCCGCGACGACGACCTCTTCTGGTGCACCGCCGACTGCGGCTGGATCACCGGCCACAGCTACGTCACCTACGGCCCGCTCGCCGCCGGCGCGAGCATCCTCATCTACGAGGGGGCTCCCAACGCCCCGCACGAGGGACGGTTCTGGGAGATCATTGAGGAGGAGAAGCCCACGATCTTCTACACCGCCCCCACGGCGATCCGCTCGTTCATGAAGTGGGGCATGCAGCACATCGAGGGCCGCGACCTCTCGAGCCTGCGGCTCCTGGGCACGGTGGGCGAGGGCATCAATCCCGAGGCGTGGATCTGGTACCACGAGGTGATCGGGGGGAAGAAGTGCCCGATCGTCGACACCTGGTGGCAGACGGAAACCGGCGGGATCATGATGAGCCCGCTGCCCGGGTGCACGCCGACGAAGCCCGGCAGCTGCACGCTGCCGTTGCCCGGCGTCTGCCCCGAGATCGTCGATGCCGCCGGCGATCCGGTGGCGCAGGGCGAGGGGGGATGGCTCGTGATGACGAAGCCCTGGCCCGGCATGCTCCGCGGCATCTGGGGCGACGACGCGCGGTTCGTGGAGACCTACTGGTCGAAGGTGCCGGGCAAGTATCTTGCCGGCGACAACGCCCGGCAGGATGCCGACGGCTACTACTGGATCATGGGCCGCATCGACGACGTGCTCAACGTCGCCGGTCACCGGCTCTCGACGATCGAGATCGAAAGTGCGCTCGTCAGCCATGCGACCGTCGCCGAGGCGGCCGCGGTGGGGCGGCCGCACGAGGTGAAGGGGGAGGCGGTGGCGGTGTTCGTGACGCTCAAGGGGGGCGAGCCGGCCGATCCGGCCGCGCTCAAGGAGGCGCTCCGCAAGCACGTCCGTCACCAGATCGGGGCGCTGGCCGCGCCCGACGACATCCATTTCACGAACTCGCTCCCGAAGACCCGCAGCGGCAAGATCATGCGCCGGCTCCTCCGCGACATCGCCGCGGGCAAGGAGACCGTCGGCGACACGACGACGCTCGAAGACTACACCGTGCTCGCGAAGCTCCGCGGCAACGAGGAGTGAGCGAGGAGAGGGACCCTCGATCACTTCCCGGACCGGGAAGGCGAGGGAATCGGCGAACGCTCGAGGAGCATTGGGCCGCCGCGGCCCGCAGCGACGAGACTTTTGCCGTCCCCTCGCCGGCGCCCCACAGTGTGGGTCACCGCCTTGGGTCGAACAGCGGCGCGAGGAGTGTCCGCTTGGGCTCGACGACCGTGAGCCAGTCGTCGGCGAGCACGCCCCCCGTGTCGCTGCTGTTGGGGTTCCACGACCAGTAGATGAACCCGAGCTTCTTCTCGCGCAGATACTCGACGAACGCCCGCTGCCAGACACCCTCGGGCGTGTCGGGGCCGGTCTCGCGGCCGCCGAACTCGCCCACGAGCACCGGCGCGATCCCCTCGCGAACGATCGCGTACAAGCCCTTCTCCCAGCGGTCGGGCATGTTGGCCGGGAACGACGGATCCTTGAACCACTCGGTCTGGTTGACGCCGGGGCCATAATCGTGGGGCGAGTAGACGACGCGGTTCTTCACTTTGAGCCGCACCGGCGCCCGCCGCACGCCCTCGAGGTTGCCCCCCCACCAGTGCCCCGGCAGCTCCTGCCCCGGCACGTTCTTTTCCACACCCTCGACCACGATCAGCCAGTGGGGCGCGATCGCGTGGATCGCGTCGCCGCAGCGCTCTGCCGCGAGCCGGAAGTCGGTCTTCGGGTCGTCGGTGCCCCAGCTCGCTGCGCCGTGCGGCTCGTTCTTCACGTCGGCGCCGATCACGTTGGCCACCTGGCCGTAGCGCTTGGCCATCAGCTGCCAGGCGCCGATCCAGTCCTCCTCGGTGAACCCGTCGCCGTACCAGAGTTCGGGAATGCGCGACTCATCGAGGCGATGCGAGTCGAGGAGCACGAGCAGGCCCTGCCGGCCGGCCTCGGCGACGATGCGGTCGAGCACCTCGAGCGGTGAGAGCCCCTGGAGCTCGGCGTTGCTTCCCTTCGTGAAGTCGATGCCGCCGACGTCGCGGGCGGCGATGCGGTCCGCGGCCACCTATACTCGGCTCATGTCCGCTTCCGCCCGGCCCGTCCCCGAACTCCTCGCGCCCGCCGGCGACTGGGACTGCGTCCGCGCGGCGATCGAGAACGGGGCCGACGCCGTCTACTTCGGCCTCGACACCGGGTTCAACGCCCGGGCCCGCGCCGCCAACTTCCCGCTCGAGGATGTGCCTCGGCTGATGCAGATGCTTCATCTGCGGGGGCTGCGCGGCTACGCGACGCTCAACACGCTCGTGTTCTCCGACGAGCTCGCGGCCTTCGCCCATGTCGTCGAGGCGGTGGCCGATGCGGGCGTCGATGCCGTGCTCGTGCAGGACGTGGGAGCGGCGCTCCTGATTCGCGACCTCCGGCCCGAGCTGCCGCTGCACGCCTCGACGCAGATGACGCTCACGAGCGCCGAAACGATTCGCTTGGCCGAGACGCTCGGCATGGACCGCGTGGTCGTGGCCCGCGAGCTCTCGATCGACGAGATCACCGCGATCCGCCGGGAGACCACGATCCCGCTCGAGGTGTTCGTGCACGGCGCCCTGTGCGTGGCCTATTCGGGCCAGTGCCTCACGAGTGAGTCGCTCGGCGGCCGCAGTGCCAACCGCGGGCAGTGCGCCCAGGCCTGCCGCCTGCCCTACGACCTCGTCTGCGACGGCCGCGACGTCGACCTCGGCGACCAGAAGTATCTGCTCTCGCCGCAGGACCTCGCCGCCTACGCGCTGGCGCCGGAGCTCATCGACGCGGGCGTCGCATCGTTCAAGATCGAGGGGCGCCTCAAGACGCCCGAGTACGTTGCCAACATCACACGGCATTACCGTGAGGCGATCGACACGGCCGTGGCGGGCAGGCCCGTGGTGTTCACGCCGCGGCAGGTCGAGGAGATGGAGCTGTCGTTCTCCCGCGGCTTCTCGCCGGGCTGGCTGAAGGGGTGCGACCACAAGATGCTCGTGCCGGCGACGTCGAGCGCGAAGCGGGGCGTGCGGCTCGGCACGGTGGCGGCCGTGCGCGGCGCCCGCGTGGCGGTCGACCTCGTGGCGGGCGTGAAGCGGGGCGACGGCGTGGCGTTCGACTGCGGGGCCACGGGCGACGACGCCCTCGGCGGCCGTGTCTACGAGGTGTTCGATCGTGGCCGGTCGCTCACCGAAGCGGTCGCGATGGGCCGCGTGGAACTGGCGTTCGCCCACGGCGTCGATCTCTCGCGGGTCGCGGCGGGCCAGGCCGTGTGGAAGACGGACGATCAGGAGCTCTCGGCCCGCCTTCGCCGCTCGTTCACGGGCGACGCGATCCGCAGGCGGCAGCCGGTCGATCTGCATGTGACCGTCGCCGTCGGGGCGCCGGTGCGGGTGACGGCCGTGACCGCGAGGGGCGCGACCTGCGAGGTCGTTTCCACCGAGCCTGCCCGCGAGGCCACGAAGCACCCGCTCTCGCTCGACGTGCTCCGCGATCAACTCGGCCGTCTCGGCGGCACGCCGTTCGAGCTCCGCGACCTCACGGCGACGATCACGGGCGCGGCGATGGTGCCCTTCAGCGTGCTCGGCCGGCTGCGCCACGATCTCGCGGCGCGCCTCGAAGAGGCGTGTGTGCAGGGCATGCCCCGGGCTGTCACCGCGCCGGGCCGCGCGGTGGCGACCGACGAGGGCTCGGCGCGCGTGGCCGCCGAGCGCGGACTGCCGGTGCTCCACGTGCTCGTGCGGTCGCTCGACCAGCTCGGTCACGTCCTCGAGCATGGCGAGCGTCGCATCGTCGCGGAGTTCGCCGACATCCGGCAGTATTCCGACGCCGTGGCGCGGTGCCGTGCCGCTGGGGCGTCGATCCAGCTGGCCACGCCCCGCATCCAAAAGCCCGGCGAGATCGGCATCTTCCGGCTGCTGGCGAAGCAGGAGGCCGACGGCGTGCTCGTGCGGAACTGGGCCGGTCTGCGGTTCTTCCGCGAAGCGGGCGTGCCGGTCACGGGCGACTTCTCGCTCAACGTCACCAACGAACGCACCGCGGCCTTTTTTCTCGCCGCCGGCTGCGACCGCGTGACGGCGTCGTATGACTGCAACCGGGATCAGCTCGTGAGGCTCGTGGAGGCGGCGGAGCCCTCCCGGCTCGAGGTCGTGATCCACCAGCGGATGCCGATGTTCCACATGGAGCACTGCGTGTTCTGCGCGGTGCTCTCGCCGGGCACGAACAAGACCAACTGCGGCCGCCCCTGCGACGAACACATGGTGAAACTCCGCGACCGGATCGGTGTCGAGCATCCGCTCACGGCCGACGTCGGCTGCCGCAACACGCTCTACAACGCCGTGCCGCAGAGCGGTGCCGAGGCGGTGCCGACGCTGCTGGCCCGCGGTGTGCGCCACTTCCGGATCGAGTTCCTCGACGAGCCCGCCGCCGAGATTCCCCGTGTGATCGCCGCCTATCGGGAGTTGCTTGCGGGCCGCACCACGGGCCGTGCCGTGTGGACGGCGCTCAACGCGGCCAACCGCGTGGGCGTGACGCGGGGCACGCTCGAGGAGAAGCGCGACCCGCTCGCGATCATCTGACTTCATCGTCGCGGAAGCCATCCATGGCCTTCCGCGACTCGGTCGATCGCAGGAAACGCCGCCGGTTCCCTGGATCGACGGCCGCCGCATCGTGCGGCGGAATGGTGTGGCCTCGTCAACCGTTGGTCGTGAGGGGCCGCCCATGCCCCGGGAGCCGGCGTCGCTGACAAGCGAAGCCATGGATGGCGAAGCGCAGGCAGCGTCGAGTGAGCGGAGGCCAGGATGGCCGTAGCGAACGTCCGGCGACGGGGCGTGGGCGGCCCCGACCCCGCGCATGAACCGGCCCGGATCGGCGGTGCCGACCCGGGCCGGTGAAAACCACACGAACGGCCGAGGCCTTACTTCGAGAGCTTTGTGAGCGTCTCGACCATCGGCGTGAGCGTCGGACCGAGAAGGTCCTTGACGCCGGGGAGCGCCAGCACCGTGTCGATCACCTTCGAGAGGCTCCCCATGTACTTGCCGATGATGCCCGCGAAGGCCGGCTTCTCGTCCTCCGGCAGTTTTCCGGCCTCCTCTTCGAGCGTCGTGAGCATCGGGGCGAACTTCTCGAGTTCGGGAAGCACGAGCTTCGCCGTCTCCTCGTCCTTGACGCCGCCGAGCGTCTTGGTGAGGCCCGTGAACAGCTGGGTGGCGACCTTCCCGGCCTCGAGGAACTTGGGGTCGATCTCGAACGTCTCGGTCACGGTCTCGATCAGGTCCTTGCCCTTCTCGGTGACGACGTCCGTGACCGTCTCGGTGACCGGGCCGACCTTCTCCTGTGTGACCTCGACGGCACGCACGACCTCCTTGGCCACCTGCTTCGCTTCCTCCTTCGCCTTGTTCTGGTAGAGGTACCAGCCCACGCCGAGTGCGGCGAGGGCCAGCACTGGCAGGATCCAGCCCGGCAACCCGGCCTGCTGCGGCTCGTGGGAGTGACCATGACCGGCCGGCGTGCTGACGCTGCCGCCGAAGTCACCGAGCGACAGGCCCTTCGGCAGCGCGCCTGCGATGTTGCCCGCCTGCTCCGAGAAGAGCCGCCGGACGCTGGCCGAGTCGGGGCGACCCGTGAACTGCTTGGCGATTACGCCGAGCACGATCGGCGCGAGGTAGCCAAGGAGCGTCTTCATGAGTCCGGGCTGCAGGCCCGCGAACGACGCGATCGTGCCGATCAGGCTCGTGAGGTTGGAGCCGCCGCCTCCACCGAGGAGCGAGCCGAGGAGGTCGCCTCCGACCTTCCCGAGCCCTTGGGCCTGGCCACCGCCGAGAATCCCGGCGAGGTTGCCGAGCGTCGAGAGGTCGAGGCCACCGATCGCCGAAGCGAGCTGGTCGGCACCGCCCTTGGACGACGCCAGCTTGGCGAAGACGTTGAGCAGCGCGGGCACCGCGGCTCCGGTCGCGGCCTTGGTCTGCGACTCGTTGGTGCCCACGAGGCCACCGAGCTTGCCGAGCACGTCGGGCGTCAGCTGGCTCGAGATCAGATCGACGATGTTCATGGTCATCTCCAGAAGAAAGGGAACGGGAACCGGAAGGGCGGCGGAGCGTGCAGTGGCGACCTTCGAGACGATCCGCCGCCGCTGCACGGGATCGCGGCTCCCTCCGCAATGGGCGGTTGTAAGGGCGCGCGTGGGGGGCCGCAACGAATCGCCGAAATCGACGCATCCTGCGTGCGTCCGCCATTTGGTTCCGACGGCCCGCGTGCGCCCGACGGCAAGGGTGGCTGCGGCCGTGCCGTCGCCGTATGCTGACTCTTCAGGTTCGGCGGGGCGATGAAGGGAGCCTTTTTCTGGGAGGACGGGAGCCATGTCGATGAACGACGAGCGGCGAATCGGCGGAGTGCGGTGGCGCGACTGGTCGGCGTTCGCGGGCGCGTGGCTCGCGGCCAGCGTGCTGCTGGCCACCGAGGTGGTCGCCGAGGAGGGCTTCCAGGACCTGTTCGACGGACGGAGCCTCGCCGGATGGAAGGCGAGCGAGCACACCGACAGCTGGTCGGTCGCCGACGGCGCCATCGTCTGTCATGGGCCGCGGAGCCACCTTTTCTATGTCGGCGCCGATCCCGCCGCGCCGGCCGAGTGGAAGAACTTCCACTTCAAGGCCGAGGTGCTCACGAAGCCTCGGGCCAATGCCGGCATCTACTTCCACACGCACTTCCAGGACAAGGGCTGGCCCTCGACCGGCCACGAGGCGCAGGTCAACAACTCGCACGGCGATCCCGTCCGCACCGGAAGCCTCTACAACGTCGTGAAGAACTTCGACGCCCCGGCGAAGGATGGCGAGTGGTTCACGGAGGAAGTGATCGTCGAGGGGGACCGAATCGTGATCAAGGTGGACGGCAAGACGATCGTCGATCACGTCGAGAAGTCGGCCGAGATCAAGGACGGCCGAAAACTCTCCTCCGGCACCTTCGCGCTACAGGCCCATGACCCGGGCAGCGAGGTCCACTTCCGCAAC
>Ga0233425_10003182_pt1 | contig 30505 bp, 22 predicted proteins | sample Watercolumn_Towu_2_FD_181712 | JGI IMG/M metagenome (GOLD analysis project Ga0233425, IMG submission 181712) | Freshwater microbial communities from Lake Towuti, South Sulawesi, Indonesia - Watercolumn_Towuti2014_140_MG | ecosystem: Environmental > Aquatic > Freshwater > Lake | place...
CGTCGAGGCCGGTCGCGGGCAGATCGAGCGCGCGCGGCCCCGCCCCCTGGCCGAGCGCATCGTCCGCTCGCTCGTGTTCGACCAGCTCCTGCCGCATCGCGGCCGCCTCGCCGCGGTGACGCGCCTGACGTACGTCGCGAAGCGGATCGGGGTCGGGACGCTCCTTGGCCTCGTCGCGCCCCGCGTCGGGCTCGCGAAGCGGCTCCGCGACATGCTCGATCTCGTCCCAGCGCAGCGGCCGACCGGGGCGCGCCTTCCCTCCGTCGTCCCCGCCGCCGGGACGCGGCGCGCACGCGTCGCGCTCTTCGAAGGCTGCGTGCAACGCGCGGCGTTCGGCGCGACGAACGAGGCGACGGCGCGCGTCCTCGCGCGCAACGGGATGGAGGTCGTCGTCGTCGCGGACCAGACGTGCTGCGGCGCGCTGCATGTGCACGCGGGCGAGCGCGACGGCGGTCGCGCGCTCGCCAGGCGCAACATCGCCGCCTTCTCTTCTGTCGCAGGGGGCTCCGCGCCTGCCGGCAGAGCCGGTCTCTTCTCTCGCAGGGGGCTCCGCCCCCTTCCACCCCCCGATGGCCACCCCCGAGATGACACCCCATTCGATGCGATCGTGGTCAACGCGGCGGGCTGCGGCGCGAACCTGAAGGAGTACGGCTGGCTGCTCAAGGACGACCCCGCGTGGTCCGAGCGCGCTCAGCGCTTCAGCGCGAAGGTGAGGGACGCGACCGAGATCCTCGACGACATGGGCCTCACCGCGGCGCCGGGCCGCATCGAGGCGAGCGTCGCGTATGACGAGCCGTGCCATCTCCTGCATGGGCAGAAGGTCTCGGCGCAGCCGAAGGCGCTCCTCGCCGCGATCCCGGGGCTACGGGTCGTGCCGCTCACCGAGGCGGACTGGTGCTGCGGGAGCGCCGGCGTCTACAACGTCACGCAGCCCGACCTGTCGCGGACGCTCCTCCACCGGAAGATGGAACACGTGCGGCGCGCCGCGCCCGACATCCTCGTGACCGCCAACCCGGGCTGCCTCATGCAACTGATGGCCGGGGTCCGTGAGGCGGGCCTGCGGATGGAGGTCGTGCACCTCATCGACCTGCTCGACCGAGCGTACCGCTCCTCGCAGGGGGCTTCGCCCCCTTCCACCCCCGCATAGGTCACCATTCGGCCATGGCGCTGGCAGCGGAGGCCGTCGACCCGACCGCGATCCTCCTGCAGATCACGATAGTCTTCGCCGCCGCGAAGCTCGGCGGTGAGCTCGCGATCCGCCTCGGCGGGGTCGCGCTGCTCGGCGAGATCGCGGCCGGAGCGATCCTCGGGCCGCACGCGTCCGGGGTGATCCGAGAGGATCCGATCGTCGTCGGCCTCGCCGAGTTCGGCGTCGTCGTCCTCCTGTTCAGCGTGGGCCTCGAGATGGACTTCGGGCAGCTCCGCATCTCCGGCCCGCGCGGCATCTTCGTCGGGACCGTCGGGATCGTGCTCCCCTTCATCGCCGGGGCCGGCATCTCGGCGCTCTCGGGGCACACCACGCCGCAGGCGCTGTTCCTCGGCGCGGCGATGGTCGCGACGAGCGTCGGGATCACCGCACGAGTGCTCAGTGACCTGGGCCTGCTCGCCGAGACGGAGGCCGTGATCATCCTCGCCGCCGCCGTCGCCGACGACGTCCTCGGGCTCCTCGTCCTCGCCGCGGTCACCGCCGCGAGCCAGGGCGGCCTCGACCCGTTCCGTCTCGGCGTGCTGCTCGTCGAGACGCTCGTGTTCATCGGGATCCTGCTCACGGCGGGGCGCGTCGCGATACAGCGCCACGGGCACCGCGTCCAGTACCTGCGGATCCCGCACGGCGCGCTGTCGTTCGCGCTCCTCGTCTGCCTCGCCTCGGCGCTGCTCGCCGGGATCATCGGGCTCGCCGCGATCGTCGGCGCGTACCTCGCGGGGCTGCTCATCGCGGAGCTCTCGGACGATCTCGAGCTGAAGCGGGACATGGAGCCGATCCGGGCGCTCCTCGTGCCCTTCTTCTTCGTGCTCACCGGGGCGCGGTTCGACTTCCGCGCGTTCTTCGAGCCGACGGCGCTCGCCAGCGGCGCCATCGTCACGGTGCTGGCGATCCTCACGAAGCTCGTCGGCTGCGGGCTCGCGATGTGGGGGACGAGCCTGCGCTCCGCGGTGCGGGTCGGTGTCGGCATGGTGCCGCGGGGGGAGGTCGGCCTCGTCGTGGCGGCCCTCGGACTGACGGCAGGCATCCTCGACGGCGCCCTCTACGGCGCCGTGCTGATGATGGTCGCGGTCACGACGCTCGTCGCGCCGTTCCTCCTCGGGCCCGCGTTCGCCTTCCGGACCGCAGGGCCGCTGCCGCGGTCCGAGGTCGCGGCCCGGGAATGACGATGTCGGTCCTGTCGCGTCGCGACGTGCTGAACATCGCCGACCTGCGCCGGCTCGCCCAGCGCCGCGTGCCGCGGATCGTCTTCGACTACATCGACGGCGGCGCCGAGGACGAGGTCACGCTGCGCGCCAACACGCGCGAGTACGAGGACATCACGCTGCGGCCGCGCGGCGCCGTCGCTCTGGCGGCGTGCGACCTCACGACGACCGTCCTCGGCACGCGTCTCGCGCTGCCGTTCATCCTCGCCCCGCTCGGCAGCACGCGCCTGTTCCACGCGCGCGGCGAGATGCTCGCGGCCCAGGCGGCCGCGGACGCGGGCACGATCTATGCGCTCTCCACCCTCGCCGGATCGACCATCGAGGATGTCCGCGCCGCGTCGCGGGGGCCGCTCTGGTACCAGCTCTACCTCGTCGGGGGACGGGACGTGGCGCGGAAGGCGATCGCGCGCGCCCGCGCCGCCGGGTACTCCGCGCTCATCGTGACGACCGACACGGCCGTCGCCGGCATGCGCGAGCGCGACCTGCGCAACGGCGTCAAGGAGCTGCTCGGAGGCGGTCCGCTCGAGCGGCTGCGCCGCGCGCCGCAGTTCCTCGTGCGCCCGCGCTGGCTCGTCGAGTTCCTCATGGACGGGGGCCTCATGAGCTTCCCGAACGTCGTGATCGACGGCCGGCCCATGCCCTACGTCGACGTCGGGCCCGCGCTCGAGCGATCCGTCGTGAGCTGGAGCGACCTGCGGTGGATCCGCGAGGAGTGGGACGGCCCGGTCGTCGTGAAGGGCGTGCTGACGGCCGAGGACGCCGAGGCGGCGATCGCCGCCGGCGCGGATGCGATCGTCGTGTCCAATCACGGCGGCCGCCAGCTCGACGGCGCGCCGGCCACCATCCAGGTCCTGCCGGTGATCGTCGCCGCGGTGCGCGGGCGCGTCGAGGTGCTCGTCGACGGCGGCATCCGCCGCGGCAGCGACGTCGTGAAGGCGCTGAGCCTCGGGGCCCGCGCGGTGCTCGTCGGCCGGGCGTACGCGTACGGCCTCGCGGCCGGCGGCGGGCCCGGCGTCGCGCGCGCGATCGAGATCCTTCGCACCGAGATCGTCCGCACGCTCAAGCTGCTCGGCTGCCCGTCGACCATGGCCCTCGACCGGAGCTTCGTCGAGATCCCACCGCAGTGGGACCGCGCGCGTTAGCCTGCGGCCGATGCCCGAGAAGCGCCCGACGAAGCGGGCGAGCGCGGTGCGGAAGACGGCGCCGAGGCCCGCGCCGAAGAAGGCCGCGGCGAAGGCGGCGCCGAGCGCTTCCGAAGCGCGCCTGGCCTGCCCGCGCTGCGGGACCGCGAAGTTCGGGCCCGAGCCGCGCATCCGCGCCGAGGGGACCAGGACGGTGCGCTACACGGTCCTCGTCTGCGAGCGCGGCCATACCTTCGCGCGGCCGCGGACCGGACGGTGAGCGTCAGGCGGCCACGGCCTCGCGCCTGAACGCCGGAAGCACCTCACGCACGAGCCGCTCGTACTGGCCGCGCTGGTCCCATGACGTGATGCGGAGCGTGATCTCCTTCGCCCCGGCGGCGAAGAACTCGCGCAGCTTCCCGATGACCTCCTCGGGCGGGCCGTACGCCACCCACACGTCGAGCCGCGGGCGGCTGATGTCGAAGCCGTAGTACGCGTCGAGGAAGCGCTTCGACTCCGCGGCGGCGGCCTCGCGGTCCTCGTTGAGGTTCACGTTGTAGTAGAGGGAGTTGTCGAAGGCGTCCGCGTCGCGGCCCTCCTCGCGCAGCGAGCCCTGGAGGAGCCGCCAGCGGTCCGCGAAGTCCGCGGGCGTCAGCCACGTGGTCATCCAGCCATCGGCGTGGCGCGTGATGCGCCGGGTCGCGCGCTCGACGTTCGTTCGCATGTCGGCGTGGGCGCTCGGCCGCGGGTTCGCGGCGATCCAGATCGCCGGGCAGGGCCTCGTGGCCGGCCGCGGCTCCGAGACGACGTCGCGGAAGCGGTAGTACTTCCCCTCGAAGCTCGCCCGCTCCTGCGTCCACAGCGCGCGCAGCGCCTGGATCCCCTCGACCATCCGGCCGATCCGCTCGCCCTGCGGCACGCCGAACGCGTCGTTCTCCATCTGCCAGTCACCGCCGCCGCCCTCGCCGCCGATGCACGCCGAGAGCAGGGCGCGGCCCGGTCCGGCGATCTGGTCGAGGGTCGCCCACTGCGCGGCGAGGAGCACGGGGTGCCGGACGGGGAACGAGGCCATGCAGCCGACGGCGAGGCGGACGCGCTTCGTCCGCGCCGCGAGCGCGCACAGGAGCGCGACCGACTCGGGCCGCCGCTTCGCGAGGATCGAGTCGCCGACCCAGAGGCTCCGGAAGTGGCCGCTGCCGTCGGCCACCTCGGCCATGTCGAGCAGGTCGGCCATCGTCTCGACGCCGAACAGGACGCCGCGGTTCGGCAGGGTGAGGCCGAAGGCGGGGGCGCTCATGGACGCACCTCCTGGGCGGCGCGCGCGCTGAAGTCGGCGCGCGCCTCGTCGAGCAGTGCCGGGGTCGCGAGCAGGTCGGTCGCGACGATCCCGAGCGTTCGCGCGACGGCGAGGGCGCGCTCGTGCGCGAGGTCGGTGGCCGCGGCCTCGCGCATGGCGGGGCTGTGGCCGGGCACGGGCGTCGCGCTCACGGCGAAACCGAGCGCGAACGCGGGCACGACCTGGCTGACGTTGCCGAAGTCGCTCGACGCCCCGCCCGACGTGCGGTGGCCGGCCGGCGGCGGATCGAGCCGGAGCCGCGCGATGGGCGCGGCGGCGGCGGCGAGCCGCGCGAGGACCGCGTTCGGGCGGCCGTTCTCGTACATCGCGTGCGTGCCCTTGGGGGTGACGAACGGGTAGTACGGGAGCACCTCGAGCCGCGCGCCGGTCTCGAGGGCGGCTCCCTCCCCGACGCGGCGTACCTTCTCCACGACATCGGCGAGGTACGCGCGGTCGCGCGAGCGGAGCATGAAGTTGGCGGCGGCGAAGTCCGGGACGACGTTCGGCGCCTTCCCGCCGTCCGTGATCACGCCGTGGATGCGCACGTCGTCGCGCAGGTGCTGGCGCAACGCGTCGATGCCCGAGAAGAGGCGCAGCACGGCGTTCAGCGCGTTGACGCCCTCGTGCGGCGCCACCGCCGCGTGCGCGGCCTGGCCGTGGAAGGCGTAGCGGAAGCCGATCATCGCGAGGCCCCAGCCGCCCTCGAACTCGGTCGGGATGACGGTGTGGTGCGACGCCGGGTGCGAGCTGAGCGCGACGCCGACGCCCTCGAACACGCCGGCCTCGAGGAGGCGGATCTTGCCGCCGCCACCCTCCTCGGCGGGCGTGCCGATCACCTGGACCCCGCCGTCGAGATCGTCGAGCGCGGCCTTCGCGCCGATCCCCGCGCCGGCGTTCGACAGCGCGATGAGGTTGTGGCCGCAGCCGTGGCCGATGTCGGGGAGCGCGTCGTACTCCGCGAGGAAGGCGACGGTCGGCCCGGGCCCGCGCCCCCGCGCCGTCGCGCGGAACGCCGTCTCGACACCGCCGACGGCACGCTCGACGGCGAAGCCGTGCCGCTCGAGCAGGTCCGCGAGGACGGCGCTCGCGTGGCGCTCCTCGTAGTTCAGCTCAGGGTGCGCGTGGATGTCGCGGGAGACGGCGATGAGCTCGTCCCGCGCCGTGTCGACGGCGGCGACGATGCGCGCGTCGCGGGCGTCTTTCGTGTGAGCGGCTGCGGTGCCGGCGGCCGCGGCGCTGACGGCGCTCATCACGCCACCACCGCTGCGGTGCGCTCGTACACGGTCCGACCGCTGACGATCGTCCGCCGCACGCGCCGGAGCGCGAGGATGTCGACCGTGGGGTCGCCCTCGACCAGCGCGAGGTCGGCGGAGCGGCCGGCGGCGATGTGGCCCAGGTCGTCGCGCCCGAGGAACGATGCCGCCGCCCGCGTCGCGGTGCGGACGGCCTCGAGCGGCGTGAGCCCCGCGTCGACGAAGTGCGCGAGCTCGCGGCTGAGGAGGATGCCGCCCAGGCCGAGGTCCGTCCCTGCCACGAGCACGCCGCCCGCGGCGCGGAAGACGCGGCAGAACTCCTTGTAGCGGTCGACGGCCCGCGCCCCCGTCTCGCGGTCGTCGGCGCTCCACTCGCTGGCGATGTACGCGTTGTGCCGGTCGTACTGCTGGGTCCGTGGGTCGTCGGCCGCGGGCCGATCGGGGTCGGCCTTCACCTCGGCGTCCGACAGCCCCGCCCACGCCTCGAACGAGACGAGCTCGGGCGCGAGCACCACGCCGCGCTCCGCGAGGAGGCCGGCGATCTCCGCGAGCCGGACAGGGTCGGAGGCGTCCCACAGCTCGTTCAGCGTGGCGATGCGGCCCGAGACCGAGTGCCGCGCGAAGAGCCGCTCGGGCCCGAAGCGCGGGTCCTCGGGGATGCGCGAGGTGTTCTCGAGGCCGTCCATCCCGACGGCCGCCGCGTCGCGCGCGTCCGCGCTCCAGATCTGCCCCGTGACCGGGACGCCGAGCTCGTGCGCCGTCTCGACGATGGCGGCGAGGATCGGCCGCGTGACCCGGTGGGTCGCGAGGATCGCGTCGACCTTGTCGGTCTCGACGGCGCGCCGGACGACCCGGCGCGCCTCCATGGGCGTGTCGGCGGCATAGCTCCCCGGCCAGGCGTGCGGGGTCGCGTCGATGGCGTGGCCGCACGAGAAGACGCGCGGTCCGGCGATCTCGCCGCGCTCGATGCGGTCGCGGAGCGCGAGCAGGGCCCGCTGCTCCCCGCCGGCGAAGCGGATCGCGGTCACTCCCCGCCTGACGTAGAGCGCCATGTTCGCGTCGGATGGGTCGTGCACGTGGACGTCGATGAGCCCGGGGAGCACCGTCATGCCGCGCCCGTCCACGACGTCGGCATCGGCCGGCAGCGGGACGCCCGCGCGGGGTCCCGCCGCGGCGATGCGCTCGCCGCTTACGACGACGCGGCCATCGGCGATCGGCGGCGCGCCGGTGCCGTCGACGATGCGCACGTCGTCGATCACGAGCGGCCTACTCATCGCGGTACCACTCGCGGGCCGATCGGATCGTGAGGTAGCCGACCGGCTTCTTCGGGATGACGAGGCCCCTGCGGATACCCCAGATCTCGTCGGGGATGCCGAGCCACAGGTGCGGGACGTCCTGCGCGAGGGCCTCCTGGAGCTCGGCGTAGCGCTGCTTGCGCGCCTCGCGGTCGAGCGTCGCGGTGGCCTGGCCGATGAGCGCGTCGACCTTCTCGTTCTTGTACTTGTTCCGGTTCAGGTTGCTGTGGAAGTAGCCGGTGAGCGGGTAGTCGGGGTCGAGGTACAGGCCGAAGGGCAGGTTGAGCGCCGCCGCGTCCGTCTTCCCCGCGAGGTAGAGGGGCGCCCAGAAGGAGCCGAAGTCCATACGCTCGACCTGCGCGTCGATGCCGGCCTTCTTCCACTGGTCCTGCAGCGCGACGTCGTAGCCCGTCTGGATGGACTGCATCTTGAAGCGGAGCTTCTGGCCGTCCTTCTCGAGGATGCCATCCGTGCCGCGCTTCCAGCCCGCCTGCGCGAAGAGGTCCGCGGCCTTCGCCGGGTCCGCGTCGTACGTGGTCGTATCGGGCTTCGCCGCCCAGAACACCGGGTGGATCGGGCCGTTGATGTGCGTCGCCCTCCCGCGCCACAGGCTCTCGCGCAGCACCTTGCGATCCGTCGCGTACGAGATCGCCTTGCGCACGCGCACGTCCTGGAAGATGGGCAGCCGGAAGTTGAACTCGACGTACTGGTTCGCGAGCCCCGGCAGCGGACGCGCCTCGAGGCGCGGATCACTGCGCAGCTCCTCGTAGTTGTCGATCGGGACGGACGCGTAGAGGCCCATCGCGTCGACCTCGCCGGCCTTGAGGAGGTCGAAGCCGCGGCTCTGATCGGCCACCGCGAGGCTCACGATGCGGTCGAGGTATGGCCGCCCGCCGTGGTAGGCGTCGTAGGCGCGCATGACGAGGCTCTCGTTCGCGGTCCACGACTCGACGACGAACGGCCCGGTGCCGACGGGCTTGCGGGACGCGGGGTGCGCGCCGAGCTGCTTCACCGCCACGTCCTTCCAGACGTGCTTCGGCATGATCATCTGCCCGGCCGACACCGTGAGGAACGGCGCGTACACCTCGGTCAGCGCGACCTCGATGGTGTACGGGTCGACGACGGTGATGCCGGCGATCCCCGTGGCTGTCCCGGCGGTGAAGTCGCGCGCCCCGACGATCCGCGAGAAGAAGCCGCCGATCTGGCGGCCCGGCGCGTTGTCGGGATGGCTGTACAGCTCCCACGTGAACTTCACGTCATCGGCGGTGAACGGCGCGCCGTCGTGGAACTTCACGTCGCGCCGCAGGATGAACCGGTGGCTCTTGCCGTCCGGCGAGACCGTCCAGGACTCGGCGAGGTCCGGCTGCGGCTGGTAGTCGTCCGCCGGCCGCGTGAGCCCGTTGAAGAAGAACGGCGTGTTGTAGATCGTGGTCGAGACCGGGCTGATCGCGGGGTTGAGGGTGTCCGGATGGTTGACGTAGATGACCGCCTGGCCGCCGCGGCGCGGTCCCTTCGTCGCCGCGGCCTGCGGCGTCCCGCCTCCGGACGGTCCGGGAGCGCAGCCGACGAGCCAGAGCCCGCCGAGCGCGGCTCCGGCCTGGAGGAGCTGGCGTCGCGTGGCGCGCGGGGAGAGGTCGGCGCGTGACATGGTGGGTGCCTCCTTCTTCAGCGGAGCCGTATCCGTGGATCGGCGTACCCGTAGGCGATGTCGGTGACGAGGTTGGCGAAGATGACGAGGATCGCCGCGAAGAGCGTCGTCGTCATGACGACCGGGAAGTCGCGCTGGAGGGCCGCGGCGACGGCGATCCGGCCGACGCCCGGCAGGCCGAAGATGCTCTCGACGATCACCGACCCGCCGAGCAGGAGCGGGGTGACCGTCCCGACGACGCTGACGATGGGGACGAGCGCGCTGCGCAGCACGTGGCGACGGTGCACCACTGCGTCGTGCAGACCCTTGCCGCGTGCGGTGCGCACGTGGTCCGCGCTGAGCGCCTCGCGGACCGCATCGCGGGCGTAGCGCGCGATGATCGCAGCGAGCGGGAACGCCGTGACGGCGACCGGGAGGACGAGGTGCGGGATCGACGCGATCGGATCGAGCCCGCTCGACCCGATCGGTCGGATCCCGGTCGCGGGCAGGAGCCGCAGCCCCTCCGCGAACACGCGAAGGAGGAGGAGGGACAGGACGAAGGTCGGCACGGAGATCGCGCTCACGACGCCGATCGAGAGCAGCCGGTCGAGCGCGCCGCCGGGCCGGCGGGCCGCGAGGGCGCCGAGGGACACGCCGATCGTCGTTGCCACGGCCATGCCGAGCAGCGCGACCGTCGCGGTCACGGGGAGGGCGTCCCCCAGCATCGCGATGGTCGGCTCCTTGGTCCGGAACGATCGCAGCGAGCCGTCGAGGATCCCGCCCATCGTGCGGACGTACTGGATCGGCAGCGGCTCGCCGAGGCCGAGCGACGCGCGGAGCTCCGCCCGCTGCTGCTCGCTCAGGTAGGCGGGATCCGCGAGCAACGTCGCGGGGTCGCCCGGCGCGAGCTGCAGGACGACGAACACCGAGAGCGACACCGCGACGAGCATCGGGACCGCCTGCGCCACGCGTCCGAGCCAGTACCGGCTCATGCGGCGCTCCCGTGCATGGCCGCGCGGCGTCCGGCCACGCGGACGCGCCGCTCGCGCGGGTCGAAGAGGTCGCGCAGGCCTTCGCCGAGGAGGTTGAAGCCGAGCACGGTAACGAAGATGGCCACCGCCGGGATGGCCGTGAGCCACCAGTCCGTGCGGATGACGCGCGCCCCGTCCGCCACCATATTCCCCCACGACGCGAGCGGCGGCTGCACACCGAGCCCGAGGTAGCTGAGGCCCGCCTCGATGAGGATGTTCGTGCCGACCCGGATCGTCGCCGACACGATGACGACGGAGACGACGTTCACGAGGACGTGGCGCGCGAGGATGCGCGCTCCCGTCGCGCCGATCGCGCGCGCGGCCGTGACGAAGTCCTGATCGCGCGTCCGCAGGACCTCGCCGCGGAGGATCCGCGCGCCGACCGGCCACGAGGTGAGGCCGATGACGAGGACGAGCAGCGGCAGGCTGCCGCCGAACGAGGCGACGACGAGGATGATCAGGAAGAACGTCGGGAAGACCATGACGAGCTCGGTCAGGCGCATGAGCGCGGCGTCGGTCGCGCCGCCGAGGTAGCCGGAGAGCGCGCCGACGAGGACGCCGACGCTCACCGCGACGGCCATCGAGAGGAGCCCGACGGCGAGCGACACGCGGCCACCGGCCAGGAGGCGCGCGAGCACGTCCCTCCCGAAGCCGTCCGTCCCGAGCGGATGCGCCGCCGTCGGCGGGCGCAGCCGCTCCGCGATGCTCTGCGACTCCGGCGCGTGCGGGACCAGCAGCGGTCCGACGAGGACGACGAGCGCGATCGCGCCGAGCAGCGCCGCGGCAGGTACGAGCCGGCGCGCCGCGGCCGGGATCGTCAGCGTGGCCGTGGGCACGCTGACGGCGGGCGCGCGGACGCGGACGAGCGTGGCGATGTCGATCCTCCTCGTGACATGGGTAGGCGGGAAGACGAGAGGAGGGCGACCTGATCGGGGGTCCGCTCCGCGCGAGGGCCGCTAGACCGAGGTGATCGCTAGCGCGAGCGGGCGAGCGATCGGGTCGCCGCCGAACAGGCGCACACGCCACCCGCGGACCGGCAGTCGCGGACCAGGAGGACCCGCAGTCGCGGCGTGAACTGGCCGGTCGGCCAGTCTTTCAGCGCCCGGTGCCAGCTCTGGATGCCGCGTGCTTCGATCCTGTCCATATTCCGATCGCTCAGGTCGGTATTGAACCACCGGGCCCTCGCGGGGCGCAAGGCCTGCCAGGGCGGCAGGTGCGGTGCGCACACCGTACTCATCGGCGCACCGCCCCGACGGCGTGCCGCGCCGAGATCCCGCAGCTCCGCTACTCGGTCGGCCAGTGGCTCCAGGGCGCCGACGCCGCCGGCTTCGGTGTCACGGGCGGCTCGCTCGCGGCCACCGGCACCTGCTCGGGGATCGGTACGGGCTCGGTCTTCCGCCACGGCTGCTCCTCGAACGGCTTCGGCAGCTCGAGGAGCTTGCGCTGGAACTTCGTGGTGATCTCCGGGTGCGCCTCGGCGACGACGGCGAAGATCTCGTCCAGCTCCTCCCCGATGAGCTCGCCCTTCTCGAGGAGCGCGTTCGCCACCGCGTGGACCGCGGCGGCCTTCTCGCGCACGAGCCGGCGCGTCTCGACGTACAGCTGGTCGAGCATCTTGTCGGCGATGCGCATGAGCGGCTCGGGAACGCCGCCGAGCGCGTTCTGGACGGGCACGGCGAGGAGGCTCGGGCCCATGCCGTGCTGGCCGCAGTACGACATCGCGAGCCAGGTCGCGGTCTGCATGTCGGAGTCCGCGCCGGTCATCTTGATGCCGAGGAACTCCTGCTCGACCGCGCGCGACCCGAGCGAGATCATGATGTCCGACTCGATCTCGTCGGCGGTCCGCGTGTAGCGCTCTTCCTTGTCGGACCGCTGCACGACACCTAGCGCGTCACCCATGCGGATGATCGACGCCTTGAGGATGCGATGGTCGGTGCGCACGTACCGCGCGACGACCGCGTGGCCCGCCTCGTGGTACGCGATGGCGCGTTTGTCCGCCGGGGTCATCTTCGTGATCGGCTGCTTCAGGCCGAGCTGCCGCATGTCGCGCGCGGCGAGCCAGTCGCGGTAGGTCAATCGGTCGCGTCCCTGATCGTGCGCGACGATGAGCGCCTCGTTGATGATCGTCTTGATCTCGACCGGCGTCCAGCCGACGGAGTCCTGGACCATCATGTCGATGTTGATGCTCGGGTCGTGGGCCTTCTGCCCGATGTAGAGCTCGATGATCTCCCGGCGGCCCTCGCCGTCCGGGACGTAGACGTTCAGCTTGCGGTCGAGCCGGCCCGGGCGAACGAGCGCAGCGTCGAGGACGTCGGGACGGTTCGTCGCACCGATCACGAAGACGACCGGCTTCGGGGGCACGGGACCGCGGATGATCCCGAGCCATCGCCCGAGCTTGTGCTTCCAGCGATCCTCGGTGAACTGCCCGAGCGAGTCCATCTGGTTGAGCATCGTGTTCAGGGCGAAGCCGGTCATGCCCATCATGCCCATGGGGCCCATGCCGCCCTGCTGCTGCCCGCCGACGACCCCGCCACGAGAGCGGCCGATCGAGTCGAGCTCGTCGATGAAGAGGATGCACGCCCCGGGGTGACCCGGCTTCGCGTACTTGCGCGCGAGCGTGCGCGCCTTGCCGAACAGCGAGATGACGATGAGGGCGTCCATGCCGAACCACATGCTCGTCATCGACGACGCGTCGACGTAGATGAACGGCAGGTTCGCCTCCGCGGCGATGATCCCGGCGAGGAAGCTCTTCCCGGTGCCGGGCGCGCCCGCGAGGAGCATGCCCTTCGGCGGCTCACCGCCCATCTCACGGAACTTCTGGATGCCCTGGAGGATCCGCACGGTGCTCTTCGCGTGCTCGAGCAGGTCGGGCTGGCCGCGGTAGTTGTTGAACGTGAGGCCGATCTGCGGGCTGTCCGGCGTCACGGTGTACGTGCGGGGCCGCGAGAGGAACCACATGAGCACGCCGAACTGCGCGATCATCGCGAACGCGTAGAAGAGGAGCAGGACGAGCATGGACGGCGCCTGGGCGATCAGGCCGACGAGGCCTTCCACGATGCCCCGGACGCCGAACAGGAGGACGGCGAAGGTCATGACGAGCAGGAGGATCAGCAGGCGCCTGCGGTTGCGCTCCCACACGAACGCGCCGTGGTCGAGCATCCGGTCCATCGGTGCCATCCCTGCCGGCGAAGCCGCCGCCGCAGCGATGCTCTTGGACGGAAGTGGGGCTTCTTCCTGGCTCAATTCACACCTACGACCTTCCCGTCGCGCACACGGAAGACGACGCCGACGATGACCGGCTCACCCTGCTGGGAGCGGCCGCCGGCCACGTATGCGGAAAGGATATCCCCCTGTCTCTCCGTCGCACCTGCGAATCGCACCTCATCGACGTCCACCAGGGGCTCGATCGCGCTCGCCAGCTTCTTCAGCAACTGCGGGTCCAGCGACCGGGAGAGCGCTTTTGCGTCGTTCGCAAGGAGGAGCTGGGAGAGGCTCGCCGACGCGGCAGGCTCCTCGACGAGCGGCAGGGCCCGCCAGGGGCTCTCCGGCGGCGCGGGGTTCGCGAGGTTCGCGAGGAAGACCCCGGCGATGGCGCCACCCGCGAAGACGACGAGGCCGAGGATCGCGGCGACCTTATTCACGCCGCACGACCTTCCCATGGACGAACGTCAGCGCGAGCGGGAAGAACTGGCGCTGCCCGGTCGCGGCGCGGATCTCGATGGCGTAGATGTGCACGCTCAGCGGTCCCGCCTGCCGCCCGCCGAGGTACGTGAGCGAGATCGGGGTGATCTGGCCCTCGGCCTCCTTCGCCTGCGCGTACTGGACCGCGCGGCTGACGACATCGGTCCTCGGCGAGAGTGCGATGAGGCTCTCCGGCTCGTTCTGGAGGAGGCTGTTCATGTAGCGGCGTGACGCGGCGCTCTCGTGGGCGCCGAAGACGGCCTTCTCTTCGATCAGGCCCCCGCCGATCGCCGTGATGACGAAGCTCAGGAGCGCGCCGAGCAGGAAGACGATCGCCCACGGCCGCAGGGCCCTCAGCATCCCCATCTCTCCGAGTCTAGGGTGGGGTCAGGAACAGCTGCGTGAACATCCGGCCGTACGGTCCCGCGCTGATCACGCCGATCCCGATGCGCGTGAACTCCGGCCGCAGGATGTTGTCGCGGTGCCCCTCGCTCGCCATGAGCCCGCGGTGGGCGACCGTGACCGACTGCGCGTACGCGAGGTTCTCGCCCGCGCGCGAGTAGCGGATGCCGTCCTGGTCCAGCCGGTCGAACGGTGTGCCGGTAACGGGCGACTGATGCCCGAAGTACCGCAGCCGGAACATCTCTTCGGAGTGCGCCCGCGCGACCGGCACGAGGCGCGGGTCGAGCGTGAGCGGCTGCAGTCCGACGGCCATCCGCTCCTCGTTCACGAGGGCGACCATCTGCGCCTCGGCCTGCGGATCCATCTGGAGAACGAGATCCGTGGGGAGGTCGAGGTCCTGGCGGCTGTCGGCGTGGATCTTCGTGACGAAGAGCGCGCCGGCGTCGCCCCCGAGGAGCTGGCCGAGGTACGGCTGCACCGCGGCGACGCCCGAGACGAGCGTGCGGCCGAGGCGGGAAGCGTCGATCGCGTTGCGCACGTCGTTCCCGACCGGCAGCACGATGAGGGCGGCCAGGCCGATCGCCGTGACGACGAGGCCGCGCAGCACGGAGGGCACGACCCCGAGCGCGCGGTCGAGGACGCGGCCGGCGGCGCTCGCGTGGACGACGCGCACGAGCGGCCAGACCGCGAACCGCCCGCCGAGCGCGAAGAGGCCCTCCGCGACGAGCAGCACGACGATGAACCCGACCGCGCGCGCCGCGGGCGCCGCGATGCCCGTGAGATCGACGACGAGCTTCGCCGCCGTGCTGAGCGAGGCGAAGGCGACGAGCAGCGACAGGAGCCACGAGACGAGGCCGTAGAGGGTCGCGATGAACCCGGCGCGGATCCCCCCGATGACGGCCAGGACGAGGACAGCCACGACGAGGAGGTCGACGGGGTTTACATGGTCACGTTACCGCGCCGCGGAGACGGTGCACGTCCGATCCGGCGCCGTGTGCGCCAGGGTGCCGTTCACGACGCTGGGCGTGTAGATGTCCGCCCCCGGCGTGATGGTCGCGGACCGCACGAGGACCGCGACGACGCCGTCCACCATGACCGGCATGCCCCGGGTCATGACGACCGTGACGCCGTCTCCGGCGGTCCGCACGAAGGACACCGAGTACGAGCCTGCGGTCACGATGTTGTTCAGCGCGTCCTGGACCGTCACGAGGGCCGAGGCATTGGAGGAGCCGTCGGCCGCGATGGTCGACGGCGTGAACGCGCACCCGAGGTGGTCGGCGCCCCCGGGCGCGAAGACCATCGAGGTCTGCGTCGGGCGCGCATCCGCGGTCGCGAAGCGCGCGATGCAGGCTCCGTACGCGCCGTTGCTCGTGAACTGGAACACCGCCTGGCCGCGCGCCGTGCTCCCCGGCGACGACGCCATGACGTTGCCGCCACCCGCGCCGGTGCACGTCGTCGCGTCGAGCGTCGCCGTGATCGGCAGCGTCGAGCGCCCGACCTGCGTGCCGAGCGCGTCCTGGATCGCGACCGTGACCAGCGTGAGGCTCCCGCTGCCGGCCTGGTGCGGCGAGTCGTTCGCGACGATCCCGAGCTGCACGGGCTGACCGACGACGCGCGTCGTCAGCGTCGCCGTGCTCGCGCCGATCGACACCGTTCGCGGCGTCGCGCTGAAGGCGCACGTGCCCGCGAGGGTCGTCGACCGGATCGCGACCTCGACCCGACCATCGACGGTCACGGCCGCGGCCGCTGACGTCGCGGTCGTCCCGGCCGTCCCGGTGACGATGCTGTCGACCGCGCACACGTCGTAGCCGCCCGTCTGCGCCACTTCGACGGCGACCTCGCCCGCCGCGGAGCGGTCCCCCTTCGCGTCCTGCACCTCGACGCGGAGCGTCGCGAGCGAGACGCCATCCGCGCCGATGGGCCCCTGGAGGAAGCGACTGGCCGTCTGGGTCGGCGCGCCGGCCGCGACGCTCTCGATGTACGCGGTGCAGGCGGTGATCTGCCCCGGACCCGAGACCGCGACCGCGATGCGTCCCGTCCGGAGCGTGCTCGCGACCGTGACCTTCGCGACCCCCCCGACCGCGGTGACGCTCGTCGTAGGCGTCAGCGTGGCGAGGGTCGGTGCGCCGTTGGTCAGGGAGAGCCCGAGGGAGCTGTCCACGACCGTGTTCCCGTTCTCGTCGCGGACCCACACCTCGAGCGTCGTCGTCCCGTTCGGCGCGACGCCTCCGTTCGCCACGACCGAGAGCGTCGTCGGGCAGGACAGCGACCTCGGCGCGCCGAACACGTCGATCCGCGCCGACGCGGTCAGCGTCCCGATGGACGCGACGACCGCGCACGGCTGCCCCGCCGACGTCAGGGCGATCGCCGTGAAGCTCCCATTGCTGTCGATCCCGCCGCAGCCGCCGCGGACCGACCAGCCGACGTTCCCGCTGAGGTTCGTCGAAGCGCTGAAGCGCTGCTGGCCGCCGATCGCGAGCGACGTGGACGCGGGCGAGATCGTCAGCGTCCCGACCACCGGCGGGGTCGTGTTCCGGTGGAAGTACCCCTCCGGCCGGAACAGCGCGCCCGACGCGATCAGGCCGACGTCGCCGTTGAACGTCGCGACGGTGCCCGCCGGCGTCCCGGCGGGCACGGCGAAGTCGTAGATGAAGAACCCGTTCTGGCCGGGCGCGGTCGTCGTCGAGACGGTGGCGTACTGGCTCGAGGAGACCCAGCGCACCGCGTACGCCGCGTTCGGCGACGGCACGTTGCAGGTGACCTTGTCGGGGAGGCACACGAGGAGCCCGACGACGCCGGGGGTCCACGTCCGCTGCCCCTCATTGAAGAAGATCGCGCTGAACTGGCCGGACTCCCCGGCCGCCTTGTTCTCGAACACCGACTCACCGGCGTACGCCGAGCTGTAGCCGTCCCCGGCGAGCCCGCCCGCGCGTGCCTCTGCGGGCGCGCTGAGGAGCGACGCGGTCGCGAGCAGGAGCGCGAGGGTCGCGCGTGCCCTACGAGGCGACACCCGCGAGATCCCGCCGGACCGCGGAGAGGCGTCCTTCGCTGAGGAGCTGGCGCAGGAACCGGCCGGTGAACGAGCGTCGCACCTTCGCGACCTCTTCCGGCGTGCCTTCGGCGATGATCTCGCCCCCTGCCTTGCCACCCTCGGGGCCGAGGTCTATCACGTGGTCGGCCGTCTTGATGACGTCGAGGTTGTGCTCGATGACGACGACGGTGTTCCCCGCGTCGACGAGCCGGTGCAGGACCTCGAGGAGCCGCTCGACGTCGGCGAAGTGCAGGCCCGTCGTCGGCTCGTCGAGGATGTAGAGCGTGCGGCCGGTCGCGCGTCGCGACAGCTCCGTCGCGAGCTTCACCCGCTGCGCCTCGCCGCCCGACAGCGTCGTCGCGGACTGGCCGAGGTGGATGTAGCCGAGGCCGACGTCGTTCAGGGTCCCCAGCTTGCCCGCGACGGCCGGGACGTTCTCGAAGAACGCGAGCGCGTCCTCGACCGTCATCTCGAGGACGTCCGCGATGCTGTTCCCCTTGAAGTGGATCTCGAGGGTCTCGCGGTCGTACCGGCGTCCCTTGCACACCTCGCAGTGCACGTACACGTCCGGCAGGAACTGCATCTCGATCTTGATGACGCCGTCGCCCTGGCATGCCTCGCAGCGGCCGCCGCGCACGTTGAACGAGAAGCGCCCCGGCGTGTAGCCGCGCAGCCGCGCCTCGGGCACCTGCGCGAACAGCTCGCGGATCGGCGCGAAGAGGCCCGTGTACGTCGCCGGGTTCGACCGCGGCGTGCGACCGATCGGGGATTGGTCGATGTCGATGACCTTGTCGATGTGCTGGATCCCCTCCACCTTCGTGTGCTCGCCGGGGCGCTCCTTCGCCTTGTAGAGGACCTGCGCGAGCCGGCGGTAGAGGATCTCGTTCACGAGGGTGCTCTTCCCCGATCCCGACACGCCCGTGATGGCGACGAAGACGCCGAGCGGGATGCGCACGTCGATGTCCTTGAGGTTGTGCTCGCGCGCGCCCTTCACGACGATCGCGTCGCGCCGCGGGGTGCGGCGGTCGGCCGGCACCGGGATCCTCCGCCGCCCGCCGAGGTACGCGCCGGTGATCGAGCGCGGCTCGGCGAGGATGTCGTCGAGCGTCCCCTCCGCCACGATGCGCCCGCCGTGCTCGCCGGCACCCGGACCGATGTCGACGATGTGATCGGCCGTGCGGATCGTCTCCTCGTCGTGCTCGACGACGATCACCGTGTTCCCGAGGTCGCGCATGCCGAGGAGCGTGCGGATGAGCCGCGCGTTGTCGCGCTGGTGGAGCCCGATGGACGGCTCGTCGAGGATGTACAGGACGCCCATGAGCCCGGACCCTATCTGCGTCGCGAGACGGATGCGCTGCGCCTCGCCGCCGGAGAGCGTCGTCGCCGCGCGGTCGAGCGTGAGGTAGTCGAGCCCGACGTCGACGAGGAACCCGAGGCGCTGGCGGATCTCCTTCAGCACCTGGCGCGCGATCGTGCGCTCCCGCCCGCCGAGCGGGCTGCGCTCCCGCTCGAGCCCGGTCGCCCACTCCATCGCCTCGAGCACGGTCAGCGAGGTGACGTCGACGATGTTCCGCTCGCCGATGAGCACCGCGAGCGTCTCGGGACGCAGTCGCTGTCCCTTGCACACCGGGCACGGCCGCTCGCTCATGTACCGCTCGATGTCCTCGCGGATGTGCTCGGACGTCGTCTCGCGGTGGTCGCGTTCGAGGCGCGGGATGACGCCTTCCCACTCGACCTCGTACGAGCGCCGCTGCCCCGACCGGTTCTCGTAGGACAGCTTCAGGGGATCGTCGATCCCGTGCAGGATCGCGTCGACGACCTTCTTCGGCAGGTCGCGTAGTGGTGTGTCGAGCGAGGATCCGAGCTTGCGCGCGAGCCCGGTGAGCGCGGCGAGGCGATACTGCGCCATGCCGCCCGTCTTCGCCCAGGGGAGGATCGCGCCCTGGCGGATGGAGAGATCCGGGTTCGCGAGGATGAGGTCGGGGTCGGGCTCGAGCCGCGTCCCGAGGCCGGTGCACGCGGGACATGCCCCGTGCGGCGAGTTGAAGGAGAACGTCCGCGGCTCGATCTCGCCGGTCGAGAAGTCGCCGTGCGGGCAGGCGAGCCGCTGGGAGAAGGACCTCTCGGCGCCCTTCCTCTCGTCGGCGGGAGCAACGAGCACGAGACCCTCGCCCAGGCGCAGCGCCGTCTCCACCGAGTCGGTGAGGCGCGGGCGCTCCTCCTCCGCGTGCGCCGCGGACGGGACGACGTACCGGTCGACGACCACCTCGACCGTGTGCTTCTTCATCTTGTCGAGCGCGAACTCTTCGGAGAGATCGTGGACGACACCGTCGACGCGGACGCGCGCGAAGCCCGCGCGCCGCGCCGTCGCGAAGAGCTGCTGGTGCTCGCCCTTCCGGTCGCGCACGAGCGGCGCGAGGACGAGAAGGCGCATGCCCTCGGGAGACGACGAGATCTGGTCGACGATCTCCTGCGGCGTCTGGGCGACGATCGGGATGCGGTGGGTCGGGCAGTGCGGTACGCCGACGCGCGCGAACAGGAGCCGCATGTGGTCATAGATCTCAGTGACGGTGCCGACGGTGGACCGCGGGTTGCGGGTGGTGCCCTTCTGGTCGATCGACACGGCCGGCGAGAGCCCTTCGATGAGATCCACGTCGGGCTTCTCCATCTGGCCGAGGAACTGCCGCGCATATGCCGAGAGCGACTCGACGTATCGCCGCTGCCCCTCCGCGTAGATCGTGTCGAACGCGAGCGACGACTTCCCCGATCCGGACAGCCCCGTGATGACGACGAAACGGTCGCGCGGGATCCGGACGTCGACGTCCTTCAGGTTGTGCTCGCGCGCGCCCTTGACGTAGATGTGCGTCGGGGCGCCCGACGCGGTGACGGTCACGCGCTCTGCCGGAGCATGCCGTAGGTCATCGTCGGCCTCGCCGGCCGCGGATGACGCGCTTCGTGCGTACGGCGGCGTCCGTCGACCCGGCCATCCGCTCGAGCGTGCGCACCTCGGGCGCGCTCTGTTCGAGCACGAGGAGCCCGCGAAGCTCGACGATCTCGTCGCGCAGCGCCGCTGCCTCCTCGAACTTGAGGTCGCGCGCGGCCTGCTTCATGTGCTGCTCGAGGTCCTTCACGAGACGGACGAGCTCGTCGCGCGACATGTCCTTCGCGCGGAAGACGGTCTTCTCGTAGCGCTCCCCCTCCTCGGCGACGGCCCGCAGCTTGAAGCCGATGTCGCGGATCGCCTTCACGACCGTCTGCGGCTCGATGCCGTGCGCGGTGTTGTAGGCCATCTGGATCGCCCGGCGCCGCTCCGTCTCGTCGATGGCATGTCGCATCGAGTCGGTGACGTTGTCGGCGTACATGATCACCGTGCCTTCGACGTGCCGCGCCGCGCGCCCGATGACCTGGATGAGCGACCCCTTGGACCGGAGGTAGCCCTCCTTGTCGGCGTCGAGGATCGCGACGAGCGTCACCTCGGGCAGATCGATGCCCTCGCGCAGCAGGTTCACCCCGACGATGACGTCGTACACGCCGAGCCTGAGGTCGCGGAGGATCTCGATCCGCTCGAGCGTCTCGACCTCGGAGTGCAGGTAGTGGACCTTCACGCCCATCTCGCGCAGGTAGTCGGCGAGGTCCTCGGCCATCTTCTTCGTGAGCGTCGTCACAAGGGCTCGCTGGCCCTTCTCCACGCGCGCGCGGATCTCGGCCAGCAGGTCGTCGATCTGTCCCTCGGTCTTGCGGAGGTGGATGACGGGGTCGACGAGCCCCGTCGGGCGGATGATCTGCTCGACGAACCGGCCCTCCCCGCCGACGCGCTCCGCCTCGTACGGGCCGGGCGTCGCGGAGACGTAGACCGTCTGCCCGAGCCGCTCCTCGAACTCGTCGAACCGCAGCGGGCGATTGTCGAGCGCGCTCGGGAGGCGGAAGCCGTACTCGACGAGGATCTCCTTCCGCGAGCGGTCGCCGCCGTACATGCCGTGGACCTGCGGGATCGTCATGTGCGACTCGTCGATGAACGCGACGAAGTCCGGCGGGAAGTAGTCGAGCAGCGTCCAGGGCCGGCTCCCGGCGGGGCGACGCGCGAGGTGGCGCGAGTAGTTCTCGACGCCGTGGCACGTGCCCGTCTCGCGGAGCATCTCGATGTCGAAGTTCGTCCGCTGCCGCAGCCGTTGCGCCTCGAGGAGCCTGCCCTGGCCCTCGAGCTCGGCGACGCGCTCGGCGAGCTCGGCCTCGATGTCCGTCATCGCCTCGAGGAGCTTGTCGCGCGGCGTGACGAAGTGCCGCGCCGGGTAGATGTCGATCTTGGCCCGCTCGGCGAGCACCTCTCCGGTGAGGGGGTCGAGCTCGGTGATCCGCTCGACCTCATCGCCGAAGAACTCGACCCGCACCGCGAGGTCCTCGTACGCCGGGTACACCTCGAGCGTGTCGCCCCGCACGCGGAACGTGCCGCGCGTGAACGACGTGTCGTTGCGCTCGTACTGGACGTCGACGAGGTGCCGGAGGACCTTGTCGCGCCGCTCGCGCTCCCCGCGGCGGAGCCGGACGGTGACCGCGCCGTAGTCGATCGGCGCGCCCAGGCCGTAGATGCACGAGACCGACGCGACGATGATGACGTCGCGCCGCTCGAACAGCGACCGCGTCGCCGCGTGGCGCATCTTGTCGATCTCGTCGTTCCGCGACGAGTCCTTCTCGATGTACGTGTCGCTGCGGGGGATGTACGCCTCGGGCTGGTAGTAGTCGTAGTACGAGACGAAGTAATGGACGGCGTTCTTCGGGAAGAACTCGCGGAACTCGCCGTACAGCTGCGCCGCGAGCGTCTTGTTGTGCGCCATCACGAGCGCCGGGCGCCTCGACTCGGCGATGACCTTCGCCATCGTGACGGTCTTGCCGGAACCGGTGACGCCGAGGAGCACCTGATCGCGCCGTCCCGCCTTCATGCCTTCGGACAGGGCGCGCGACGCTGTCTCCTGGTCGCCGGCGAGCGGCCACGGCAGCTCGAGGTGGAATCCGCCATCCCCGGAGGGTCGGTCCAGGGGCAGGTCGAGGACTTCCGTGGGATCCACGCTCACATCCTAGAACAGACGTTCGGTCGCCCGGCAGCCGCGGAGGTACCCATCCATCCTAGTCGGCGTAACGCCCTCAGGACCCGCCCGATGGACGAAACGCCGGTGTCCTTGACGAAGACCTGGGACGAGCGAGGATCAAAGGACGTGTCCCTGACCAAGCTGCGGCGCCTCGCGCGCGAGGAGGGGGGCCAGAACCTCATCGAGTTCGCCCTCCTGCTGCCGGTCCTCATGTACATCCTGATGGGGATCATGCAGTTCGGGCTGATCTTCGCCGCGTACATCACGATCAACAACGCCGTGCGGGAGGGCGCGCGCTGGGGCTCGATCTACGTCTACGACTCGAGCACCGGCCAGACGCAGTCCACGAACGACACGACCCGCCAGAACGGCATCCTCGATCGGGTCATCGCCGGCAAGGGCATCCTCAACATCCCCGCATCGGGCAGCTCGACGAGCAACTTCGACACGGGGAGCTCGTGGTCGACAGGGACCGTGGCGACCGACTGCTTCAACCTCAGCCCGACCCCGAACTCCGCGGTGAAGCGCGGCGACGTGACCATCTGCTACACGATCCCGAGCGGCGTGACCTCGAACGACTCGCGGCGCGGGTATTACATGGAGGTCACCGCCTGGTACCACCAGCAGGTCTTCATCCCGCTGCTGGACGCGTTCCTGCCCGATGACACGACGAAGGCGTCGGGAACGCAGTCGCAATGGATCCGCCTTCCGGGCCGGGTGACGGTCGTCATCAACTAGAGTTGGGTCTTTCCGGGCCGAGCTGAGGAGGGATCCCCGCACATGGATCCGAGACGTCGCGCACGCATCATCCTGATCCTGGGTGTCCTGCTCGCCCTCGGGGCCGGGGCCGGCACCTTCTTCTACGCGTCCAGCGCGCAGACCGCGGCGCCGCCGCCCGAGGAGCCGAAGGTCGCGTTCGTCGTCGCGGCGCGCGAGCTGCCGGCGCGCACGGCGCTCACGGCGGCCGACGTGAAGGTCGCCAAGATCGCCGCCGACGCCGCCCCGGCGACGGCGCTGAAGGACCCGAAGGAGGCCATCGGCAAGATCCTCGTCACGCACGTCACGATCAACGAGCCCCTCCTTCCGACGAAGTTCGCGGCCGCGGAGCGCGCCTTCACCGTCTTCCCCGTCGGGGAGAAGGTCGAGGCCGGCTCGCCGAACTACCGCGTGATGACGATCACCGTCCCGGACAACTTCGCGGTCGGCGGCGTGCTCGGCCCAGGGGACTACGTCGACATCATGTACGTCTTCAGCTTCGACCCCGCGACGAAGGTCCAGCTCCCGCAGGGCGCGACGGTGCCCACCGGTGGCGCGGCGGGACAGCAGCAGAAGATCATCCCGGACACCGTCGCGAAGATCATCCTCGGGCCGATGCAGATCCTCGCGCGCACGACGAACGTCTATACGATCCGTGTGGACGCTGCGCTCGCGGAGCGGATCGCCTACATCCAGGCGGCCGGCGGGACCCTCCAGTTCCTCTTGCGCGCGCCGCAGGACGACCGCACCGTCACGACCACCGGCGCGACGTTCTCGAACATCTACACGACCTTCAAGATTTCGATCCCCGAGCGCGTCCAGCCCTGACCCGCGCCGCCTCCCAGGCGGCCCGGACCTGGGTCCGGGTCGCCTCCCGGTCCGCACCGTTCTCGATCACCACGTCGGCGGCGGCTCGGAAATCGGTCTCGCTCCGCTGATGGCGGAGCCGCGCCTCGGCCTCGAGCTGCGACATGCCCCGCTCGCGCAGCCGCTCGAGCATGACCTCGCGCGGCGCGATCACGACCCACACCTCGTCGTACGAGCTTCGAAGCGCCGACTCGAGCAGCTTGATGGCCTCGACGACGAAGATCGCGTCATCCGGGAGCATCGCGCGGGCCTCGAGGACGCGCGCGACGACCCGCGGGTGGATGATCCGCTCGAGCTGCGCGAGCTTCAGCGGATCGCCGAAGACCTCTTCAGCGAGCTTCTTGCGGTCGATCTCCTTGTCCTCGCCGAGCAGCTTCGTCCCGAACTGCTGGACGATGGCGCTGTAGCCGACGGTCCCGCGGCTCTGCTCCTGGTGCACGATCGCGTCGGCGTCGAGCACCTTCGCGCCGAGCTCGCGGAGCATCTGCGCGACGGTGCTCTTCCCCGCACCGATGGGACCGGTGAGCCCGATGGCGTAGGCGGTCATCCGCCGTGCGCCGCCCATTCGTCGTACAGCGCGCGCAGCGCCTGCTCGAGCGAGGCGTGCTCCTCGCCGACGCGCCGCGTCTCCATGTAGTTCCCGCTGCTCGCGACCTCGGCGAGGCGCTGCTCGAGCTGCTTGATGCGTTCCTCCATCTCTCGAATGCGCTGCTCGAGCGCTGCGACTTCTCGCTCGACGGGCGGGCGGCGACGTTGCCTCGCGGGTGCCGCATCCGGGCGCTCGGTCCGTCGCGCCGGCGCGCGCGTTGGGCCAGATGCGGCTTGAGCGGGCGCGGGTAGCGCGCCGGCTGGGCTCCGCTCCCTCGCGCCGGACCGCGTCACCCGCTCGACCTCGCCGCCCGCCGCTCGTGCTCGCTGCAGAGAGGTCCAGTTGCCTTCGTGCTTCTCCAAGGAGCCCCGCTCGACCAGCCACACCTCGGTCGCGAGCTTGTCGATGAGATAGCGGTCATGGCTGACGAAGAGGATCGAGCCGTCGTAGTCGATCAGCACAGCCTCCAGCGCTTCCCGAGCGGCGACGTCGAGATGGTTCGTCGGCTCGTCGAGGACGAGGAGGTTCGCCTCGCGGGCAGCGAGGCGCGCGAGCGCGAGGCGCGAGCGCTCGCCGCCGGAGAGCACGGAGACGTCCTTGAACACGTCCTCGCCGCGGAAGAGGAAGCGCGCCAGAAGGTCGCGCGCGGGCTGCTCGGACAGGCCGCTCGTTTCGCGGAGCGCGTCGAGGACCGTGCCGCCGCCCAGGTCGTGCTGGGTCTGCGCGAGATATGCGACGCGGGCCGTCGGCGCGCTCGTGACGTAGCCGTCGAGGGCCGGCAGCTCGCCGATGAGCGTGCGCACGAGCGTGGTCTTCCCCGCCCCGTTCGGGCCGACGACGGCGACGCGCGCGCCGCGCGCGATGCGCAGCGGCGGCGTGCGCAGGATCGGCGCGTCGCGGCGATGGCCCACGGCGAGCGTGGTCGTCTCGACGACGGCGTCGCTCGCCATGTGCGCGGCGTCGAGGCGCCAGCCGTGCCGCGCGAGCCGCTCGGGCGTCTCGATGCGCTCGACGCGTGCGAGCTTCTTCGCGCGTCCGCGCGCCTCCTTCGAGCGCTGGCCCGCGCCGTACCTGCGGATGAACGCCTCGGTGCGGGCGATCTCCTCGGCCTGCCGCTCGGCGGCCTTCGTGAGCGCGGCGTCGCGGTCGGCGCGCTGACGCGCGTAGTGCGAGTACGAGCCGCGGTACTCGGCGACGGTCCCGCGCTCGAACGACAGCGTGCGCGATGTCACGCGGTCGAGGAACCAGCGATCGTGGCTGACGATCAGCGCCGTCGTGTCGCGTTCGGTCAGGAACCGCTCGAGCCACTCGAGAACCGCGATGTCGAGATGGTTCGTCGGCTCGTCGAGCAGCATGAGGTCGGGGTCGTCGAGGAGGAGCCGCGCGAGGCCGAGGCGCGTTCGCTCGCCGCCTGAGAGCGTGCGCACCTCGCGCGACGCGAGCGGCGCGAGGCCGAGGCCGTCGAGCACGCGCTTCACCGTCGCGTCGAAGTCGTACCCGCCGGCGTGCTCGAAGTGATGCTGGAGGTCGGCGTAGCGGTCGAGCGTCGCGGCGTCGCCGCTCGCGAGGCGCGGCTCGAGGTCCCGCATCCCGGCCTCGAGCTCGCGGAGGTGGGCGGCGGCGCCCCGCGCGTGCTCGTCGACCGTTCCGGGAACGTCGACGAGCAGCTCCTGCTCGAGGAAGCCGATGCGCGTGCCGCGCGCGACCGCGACGTTGCCGGTGTCGGCCTCGTCGCGGCCCGCGGCGATGCGCAGGAGCGACGACTTGCCCGTGCCGTTCGGGCCGACGAGGCCCACGCGGTCGCCGTGCGCGAGCCGGAACGACACGCCGCTGAACACGAGGCGCTCGCCGTATCGTTTGGCGACCGCCTGGACCGACAGGACGCTCAGCTCGTCCGCCTCGGCGCGCGCTGGCAGCGCGGGCAGTGGAACGTGCCACGGCCGCCGACGACCGTGCGCACGATCTCCGACCCGCAGCGCGGGCACGGCTCGCCGTCCTGCGCGTAGACGTTGAACTCCTGCTGCATGCGTCCCTTGCGGCCTCGCGCATCACGGTAGTCCCGGCGCGACGCGCCGCCGAAGCGGATGCCTTTCCGAAGCACCCAGCGCAGCGCCTCGTGGAGCCGCTCGACCTCGTCGGAGCGCAGCGAGCCGGCGGCCCGCAGCGGATGGATGCGGGCGCGCCACAACGCCTCGATCGCATAGATGTTCCCGACGCCGGCGATGAACGTCTGATCCAGGAGCAGCGGCTTGATCGCCGCACGTGCGCGCTGCTGAAGGGAGTCACGCAGCCACCGCACCGTGAAGCGGCGCGAGAGCGGCTCGACGCCGAGGAACCGATGCAGCGGCTCGCCGGCACGCCGGCGGCGCTCGCCGACACCGTCGAGGGCGGTGGTGTCGACGATCGCCATGCGGCCGAACTTGCGCGTGTCGGCGAACTCGAGCGCGGTGCCGTCCGCGAAGGCGATGCGCGCGCGGCGGTGCGGATGCGCGTCGACCTCGCGGTCGCGGAAGAGCAGCTGCCCGGTCATGCGGAGCGAGACGATGAGCGCCTCGCCGCCACCCTTCCTCGCAGGGGGGCCCTGCCCCCCTTCCACCCCCCGCTCCTCCAGGTCGAGCACGACGAACTTCCCGCGCCGCCGCACGCCGCGGATGCGCCGTCCGATCAGCCGCCTCGCGAACAGGTCCGCCGGCTCGGGCTCGGTGAGGCGGTGCCACTCGGAGCGGAAGTGCGAGACGGTGCGGCCGGTGACGTATCGGCGGAGCTGCCGCGCGATCGTCTCGACCTCAGGTAGCTCTGGCACCCACGGCGACCGCGACGCGTGTCATCTCGTCCCAGTTGCGTCCGGTGCGGACGTCGACGATGAGGGGCACGTCGAGCGCGTACGCGCCGGCCATCTCCTCCGAGACGAGCGCGGCGACCATGTCGACGTCGTCGGTCCAGACGTCGAGGACGAGCTCGTCGTGCACCTGGAGGCACAGGAGCGCCTCGCGCCCGCTCGCCCGGAGCCGCTCGCGCACGCGGATCATCGCGATCTTCATGATGTCCGCGGCCGTCCCCTGGATCGGCATGTTGATGGCCATGCGCTCGGCCGCGTTGCGGATCGCGTAGTTCGGGCTCGCCATGTCCGGGATGTACCGGCGCCGGCCGAGGAGCGTCTCGACGTAGCCCTGCTCCATGCACGTCGCCTTCGTCTCGATGGCGTAGCGCCGCACCTGCGGGTAGCGCTTGAAGTACTCGTCGATGAACTGCGCGGCCTCGTCGCGCGCCATCCCCATGCGCGACGCGAGGCCGAAGTCCGTCATGCCGTAGGCGATCCCGAAGTTCAGCATCTTCGCGACATCGCGCTGCTCGCGCGTCACCTCGTCCTCGCGCACGCGGAAGCCGGCCGCGGCCGTTCGCCGGTGCACGTCCGCGCCCTCGCGGAACGCCTCGATGAGCCCCGGGTCCTGCGTGATGTGCGCGAGGATGCGCAGCTCGATCTGCGAGTAGTCGGCGGCCACGAGCGTCCGGTCCGGGCCGCCCGCGACGAACGCGCGGCGGATGCGTCGCCCGAGCGCCGTGCGGATCGGGATGTTCTGGAGGTTCGGCGCGCGTGACGACAGCCGGCCCGTCGACGCCACGGCCTGCTCGAACGTCGTGTGGATCCGCCCGTCGCTGTCGATGAGCGGACCGAGGCCGTCCGCGTACGTCGACCGGAGCTTCTCGACCTCACGGTACTCGAGGATCTTCGCGACGACGGGATGCGCGCCGCGCAGCTCCTCGAGCACGGCCGCGTCCGTCGAGAAGCCCGTGCCGGTGCGGCGGCCGCGCGGCAGCTTCAGCTCGGTGAAAAGGAGATCCTGCAGCTGCTTCGGCGAGTTGATGCCGAAGTCGTGTCCGACGGCCTCGTGCGCCTCGCGCTCGACCCGCGCGACCTCGTGGCGGAACTCGCGCGCGAGCTCGGCGAGGTACGGCTGGTCGACGGCGATCCCGTTCTCCTCCATGTCGACGAGGACGTCGACGAGCGGGACCTCGACGGTCTCGAACAGCCTCGTGAGCGCGAGGCGCTCGAGGTCGTCGGCGAAGAGCGACCCGAGGCGCGCCGTCGCGGTCGCGCTCGCGCCGGCGCGCGCGGCGCGCTCGCTCAGCGTCGGGGTGCGGCTCGGGTCCTTGCGGTCGGGCGCCGGGAGCGACGGGATCGCGAGCCCGAGGCGCTCCTGGGCGACGTCGTCGAGCAGGTGCTGCCGGCGGCTCGCGTTGACCAGGTACGAGGCGAGCATCGTGTCCATCGCGACGCCGCCGAGGTCGCTCCCGGCGCGACGCAGGGCGCGCCGTGCGGTCTTCGCGTCGTGGACGACGATGCGCACGTCCGCGTCCCGGAGGAGCGCGTCGGCGTCGGACGGGACGCGACCGGACACGGGGAGGTACCAGCAGGCGTCGCCTGCCGCGAGGCCGAGACCGACGAGCGCCGGCTGCCGGCCCTGCTCGACGTCGGCGAAGACCGCGATCGTCCCCGCCACGCGCAGCTCGCGCACGGTCGGCGCGACCCTCGCGTCCTCGAGCACGTTCGTCGGGATAGGTGGCGCCTGCGCCGGCTCCGGCTCGAGCCCGAGCGAGAGCTGACCCGCGCGGTGGGCAGCGGGCGCGGGCGGGGTCGGCGCCAGCGCCATGACGTTGCCCTCGGCCGGCGGCAGGCGCGGCACCAGGCTCCGGAACTCGAGCTCGCGGAAGAGGTCCAGCACCTTCGCACGGTCGTACGGCCCGCGACGCGTGCGCTCGAGGTCGAGCTGCACCGGGAGGTCCGTGACGATCCGCGCCTGCTCGCGGTTGCGGAAGACCTGGTCGCGGTGCTCGTCGAGCGCCTTCCGCATGCGCTCGGTGTACGCGCCGAGGTCGGCGTACACGCCTTCGAGGTCCGCGTGCTCGGCGACGAGCTTCGACGCGGTCTTCTCGCCGACCCCGGGGACGCCCGGGATGTTGTCCGTCGCGTCACCCTTCAGCGCCTTGAAGTCGACCATCTGATCCGGCCGCAGGCCCGCGAACCGCTCGGCGATCGCGGCCTCGTCGTAGATGACGGTGTTCTGGAAGCCCTGACGGGTGGTCATGAGCGTCACGCGCGGCGTGACGAGCTGCAGCGTGTCGAGGTCTCCCGAGAGGATCACGACCTCGACGCCCGCGGACTCGGCCTGCTTCGCGAGCGCGCCGATGACGTCGTCGGCCTCGTAGCCCGGGAGCGCGAAGATCAAGATGCCGAAGACGTCGAGGAACTGTTTGCAGCGCTCGATCTGCGGGCGCAGGTCGTCCGGCATGGGCGGGCGCGTCGCCTTGTACGTCGCGTCCCGTTGATGCCGGAAGGTCGGGGTCGGCAGGTCGAGCGCGGCCGCGGCGTGCTGCGGCCGGACCATCTCGAACGCCTTCAGGAGGATCGACGCGAAGCCGAACGTCGCGTTCGAGAGCTCGCCCTTGGTCGTCGTGAGCGGCGGGATCGCGAAGAACGCGCGGTAGATGAGGCTGTTGGTGTCGATCAGGAGGAGCCGTTCGGCCACGGCTCCAAGGCTAGTTGTTGCGCAGGCGCCGGTGGGTCCCGATCGCGACGATCGCCGCGATCACGGCGAGCCCGAGCCAGAGAAGCGGATCCGAGTACGGCGCGGGCGCGCGTGTCGCCTCGCGCGCGTCGACCCGCGGCGATCCGAGCGCGTCCGCGCGAGCGGCGGTCGGGGATGGCTGCACGGCCACCTTCGGCGTCGTCTGCAGCGCGAACGGTGCGGCCGCCGGCGCGGCTGTCGCCGAGGCGGCCGCGCGCGCCGCGTCGGCCGCGGGAGCCACCGCGGCCGGCGCAGGGACGGCCTGCGGCGTGGCGAAACCGCGCTCGATCGCCGCCGTCGCGGCGGGCGCAGCCGCGGGCGCGGCGGCCGTGGTGCGGCCGAACGGCACCTCGGGCCCGCCGCCGAGCCCGCTGCCGGCGCGTCCGACGGCGGTGACGAGGAACACGAAGAGGAACGCGCCGGCCGCGACGGTCGAGAGCGAGCGCAGCGGACGCA
>Ga0233425_10003184_pt1 | contig 30501 bp, 24 predicted proteins | sample Watercolumn_Towu_2_FD_181712 | JGI IMG/M metagenome (GOLD analysis project Ga0233425, IMG submission 181712) | Freshwater microbial communities from Lake Towuti, South Sulawesi, Indonesia - Watercolumn_Towuti2014_140_MG | ecosystem: Environmental > Aquatic > Freshwater > Lake | place...
AAGGTTGTACGCTTCGCGATAGGCGCTGAGGTAGAGAGAGTCCGATTGGTATGCCTGCTGGAAGAACGTCGACGCTCGGATGGGATCGTTCGATCGGGCATAGAACCGCCCGAGACAGAAGAGTGCATGCGCGAAATTCGGTGAAAGAACCGTTGCCTGACGGTATTTTTCCAACGCAAGGTCGTTAGTGCCGAGTTTTTCGGCCTGCGTGCCTTCATCAATCAGTTTCAGCACATCGGATGGTATGCTCTTCTCCCGGATTCCGATGAGGACACGCATCTGGTCGTAGCGGGCCGAAACCTGCGGTTCGTAGGAGGTCCTGAAGACTCTGAAAATCTCCTCGTTCGCCGCAGCATATTGCCCGGAGTAGAAATCGCAGACAGCTTTCAACATCGAATAGCAGGGAAGTGAAAACGCCGTCGAGTCCTTTAGGACGTTTGCCAAAAATGGCTCGGGGAAGATCGGCTCACGCCGCTGGAAGCGTTGGTATGTGAGGCGGAGAAACGTCTCGTACGACTCGAGCAGCTCATACTTTCCCAGTTGGGCCTGCATCTCGGCCGGAAGCGTAGCTCTACTTACGAACGCCGAGGTGTCCGCAAAATCGAGAGACGAAAATCCGTACGCGAGCGCCTCGATCATATATTCGTAGAGGTAGCTGGGCCGGCCGCTGATGGACGCATCGATAATCCATCGGACGTTTCTGTCATCAAGAGTTTGCTGGAGCGAATCCCGCACGGACGTCAGCTTCGCCAGCGCTATCGAAGCGCGGGAGATGATCGCTTTGAGCGGCGGCTCCGCGTCGGTAATGCTCAGCGAAGGATTCGGCAACGAGTCGAGCACGTACTGAAAAACGGGCCGGTACGATTCGACCTGCGTGATCTTCTCTTTCAGTTTGAGTTTCTCGCTGAGGAGCGTCGAGAGGAACCCGGAGTACTGCTCTTCAAAGAATACGTCGAACGCCTGGGTCCGTTTTGCGCGGACTTCGCCGTAGTCGGGAAAAATGCTGAGCTCCGGCATCGCGAGAATCTTCTCGAAGAGTGGAACTGCATCTCGGTACCGTTTTTCTTCCACGGCCTTCGACGCGTCCCTGAGGATTCCTGTCAGCGTGGAATAGCCGGGCCAGAATTCCTGAGGTACGCTGAAGTCGCCCTGGCTTGCGGCGTCACCGAGTTGGAACTGCGCGACAAATGCTTTGTGAAGTTTGATCTCTTTCGTGAACCCAATCAGCAACGAGGTGCCGACAGAATCCGAGAGTATGTCGCCCTTCCATGCAAGCGGATACTTCTGTTCAGTCTGCATCAGTGAGAGTTTCGGCAATTCCTCGTCGACGAAGTCCTGGTCGATCTTCCAGTCACCCGCCGGGCGGAACAAGAAGTAGTAGTACTGTCCGGCGTTCACATTGTCGCTTGTCAGCGGAAGCGATCTGTTCTGGTTCGAGAGGGCGATGACCGCGAAGCGCTCTGCGCTCATGCCGAACAAACCGGATTTTTCCTTGACCTTCAGCTGGACTTGCGGAGTTTGGGCGTGCACAAGTGTCGACGCAGCGAGGAACAATCCGAAAAGCCGCAAGCGCTGGATGAAATGCCTGTTCATCGGGTGTGCTGAATGCTAGTTGGAGGATCAGGGGATGGTAAGCCAGTCGAATATAGAAAATGTGGTTGGGAGAAGCAATATGCGACCTCCTTGACATTCAGTCGAAAAATGATGAACATCGGGGCAGCAGTTCCTGACTGTTGCCGGGGTTATCCCCCTCTGCCGCCTGGGACTCCGTGCAACAACCGAGAGCGTTTCTTTCGGAGGAAGCCACTTCTTCGTGAGGTCTTCATGCGGTCTGCGCGAACGATCGGTCCGGCGGTTTTGCTTGTCGCAGTTTTCCTTGTCTCTCTGAGGTTTTCCGATGCTTTCGGACAAGCCAAACAGCCCTACGTAGAGCGAGTGACGGTGTCGTTTCCTGTGCCAGCGCCTCTTACTGCGGTGGCATTCGATGCACCGCGCAAGCGCGTCGCGCTCGGAACCGCCAAAGAACTTCAGCTGGTAGATGGCTCGACGCTCAAAGTCGCGGCCGCACTGGCGCTCGATCAGCCGCCCACGGTGATTGCCTTCAGCCGCGACGGCGCGTTCCTCTTTGCTGCAGCATCCAACGGTATGACCGTTCGATGGAATCTCCCGTCAAAGTTGAAGGACAGGGGATTCTCAATTCGTACCCCCGGGCTTCTCACGCTTGCCTCCACCGCTCAAGGGCATCTTCTCTCAAATTCTGCCGATGCCACGCTCAGACTCACAGATCCGGCCTCTGCCGCAGAGCTGACATCCGCAAAATTCGAGACCGGCCTCGTCTCGCACGATCTCGCCAGGTCCGGCAAACATCTTCTGGCCGCAGGCCCTGACGGCACCATCAAGCTGCTCTCGGTTCCGGGTCTGGAGATGGTTCGAAGCGCCAGTACCAACCTGCCGCTGTCGATTGTCCGATTGACGGACGATGGTGCGATCGCGGCGCTCGCTTCCAGGGACGGGCAGGTACAGCTGTGGGACATGGAATCGATGACGTTGATCGGTGCGCCCGGGGAGAAAGCCGGAAAGGCCAGAGCGGTTGCCTTCGATGCGCAGGTCCGGTGGCTGGCGGTTGCCGCAGACAGCGTGATTGCGCTCTATGACGTAAAGTCGAGAAGCCTTGTCCAGACACTGCGTGATGGAAACCTGCATTTTGTGACGCTTTCATTTGTTGGCGATGATCAGCTCTGGGCGTTGACCGCGAAAGGCGAGCTTGCAGTCTGGAGAGTGCTGAAGGAGCCGCCCGACACAGAGCCGCCTGCGATCACCATGACGCAGCCTGTCGTGAGCGGTGGAGACTCTCCGAGAGTGTACGCACGCTCCATCGAGATTGAAGCAACGATTCAAGACAAAAGTGAAGTGAAGCGGGTTGTCGTCGAGGGCATCGACAAGCCGGTTGAAATGACGGAGCGCAAAGGTGCCGGTGAAGGGTCCGCGAAGCGGTACGCCGCTGCTGTACCTCTTCTGAAGCAAGGACTGAATTCCTTCGAAGTGCGCGCGACCGACGCCTATGGGAATGAAGGCCGCACGCAGTTCGGCGTCGTACGTCTCTCGGATCAGGATGCGGTCGAGGTCGTGAGTCCGGCGAACAATGCGGAGACTGACAGCATCGCAACGGTGGTGAAGTTCCGGCCGTGGTTCAACGTGGAATCGTACAAGATCGTCGTCAACATGCAGGACATGGCCGACGGCAGTGGCCTGAGGAAGAAACCGGGTGACCTGTTTGTTGAAGGTGTGCCGCTGGTTGCCGGATACAATCAGATTCAACTTGTCGTGACCGGGGCCAGGGGTGAGAAAATCACGAAGTCGTTTGGTGTGACGCGCAAAGTGGTGGGGGCGATTGCCGCCAGTCCTTCCGGGTTGGTACCGAAAGATCGTGATACAAAGTCCGGTCCCCAACGCTGGGCTGTTGTGGTCGGGACATCGGAGTACTTGAATCGCGGTGTGTCGCCCTTGAAGTATGCCGACAAAGATGCCGAATCATTCGCCAAATTCCTTCAGACAGCCGAGGGCGGTGGTTTCCAGCCGGACCATATGCGTATCCTTCTGAACAAGGATGCAACGCTTGCAAAACTCCAGGAAGCCCTCATCGACTTCCTCCAGCAGGCGATCGACAAAGATCTTGTGGTGATTTATTTCGCGGGTCACGGCCTCCCCGATCCCGCACGACTTCAGAATCTCTATCTCCTGACCTATGATGCCGATCCGTCACGTCTTGGTACGACTGCGTTCCCGATGTGGCAAATCAAGGATGTGCTCGAGCGTTACATTTCGGCAAAACGGATCGTGGTGTTTTCGGATGCCTGCCACAGCGGCGGCATCAGCGTTGACTTTGCGACGCGGGGAATGGATGCCACCAAATCGAATCTGATCAATCAGTATCTCGCAGATTTGTCGCGCACGAAAGAAGGGATCGTGATCTTCACCGCAAGTGCGGCGGGAGAAGTCTCCCAGGAGATTCCCGAGCTCGGCCATGGTGTCTTCACATACTACCTGCTTCAGGGGATGAAAGGGGAGGCGGATTTCAATAACGACTACGCAGTCACGATCAATGAGCTGATGCAGTACGTGGAAGACCAGGTGAAGCGGAAGACCAAGGGTGCTCAGAACCCGATGCGGAGCCAGACGGTATACGACAAAGACATGACGATTTCTCAAATCGCTCACTAGCGGTCTACCGAAAAGAAAGCCGCCACGACGATACGAAAACAGCTTCATGCGACGATGTTCAGCGAATCTGTTTGTGGTCCTGGCGGTGTGGAGATACATTCTTCATGAGGAGATGCTCCATGCGTACATTACACTCAGGTAAACAACTGCTCGTGCTGAGCGTGCTGATTATTCTCACCGCCGGCATCGGGGTTGCGACCGCCCAGGAGGCGGACAATATCGGCTTTGAATGGGGCTTTGGCGCGCTCTCAGGATCAGTCAAGGATCCGAAGCTCGCGTCAGTTACGAGGGACACCATGCTGAAGTCCGGCGATCAGGTGAAAATGATCGTCAAACTGACCAAGGAGTGCTTCGTGTATGTTGTGCACGAGGATCCCGCCGGCGAAATCGAGCTTCGATTTCCATATGACCTGCAACAGTTCTCCGCCGACTACAAAGTGGGAAAGAACTACTATATCCCGAAGGGAAGACCGTGGTTCCAGTTGGACGAAAAGGTCGGGAGGGAAACATTCTACCTTCTGGCATCCCCGACCCGGTTGACGGATCTCGAGGCTCTCCTGACGAAGTACCAATCCGCTCCTGCAACCGCGAAAGCCGCCCTCGCGAAAGATGTCGTTTCAGAAATCCGGAACGTCCGCAAGCGGTTCAAGACATTCACGACAACTGCTGAGCGGCCCATATCCATCGGCGGAAATGTCCGTGGCCTCGAAGGACCTGCACCGGGACGTCGACCGGATGTCGCGGGCATCACGACCGAAATCTCAGCCAACAACTTCTACGGCAAGACGATTACCGTTGACCACAAGTAAACGGCACGTCACGCTCAATACGGTTTACCTCGTCATCTGCGCGTGCGTCGCTGTGCATCTTCTGTTTGTGCTGTTTCCGAACGTCTTCGAGGCATGGAATGCCCAGACGATCGACAAGTTGTTTGTTGTCCGATCCGGGTCCGATGCCCTCCGCCCCCGGTACGACAGTACGATCGTCCACATCGACATCTCCGACAAGACCTTTCAGTACCTCCAATACTCGTACCTGAACCGCTTCCAGTATGGTCGCGTTGCCCAGAGCCTGGGCGAGACGGGAACAGCTCTTCAGATCTGGGATTTCATTTTTCCTGCACGGACAAATCCTGACGAGGACAGCGCCTTCGTCGCGGGGGTCGCCCGGGCTGGAAACGCGTATTTCGGTCTGGCCTTCAACATCGCGCAACAGCGTCATGCGTCGGCCCGGAGCCGAAATGCTCAAACCGACCGCTATGTCGATTCAACGGCGTGGAAAATTGTTGTGCAAGGATCGGCAGAGGGGCTCTTCGAGGGCGTTGATCCGAAAATCACGTTCCCGGCGCTCGCCGCTGCATCGCGCGGACTTGGCTACCTCAACATCAACTTCGACCGCGATGGCGTGTACCGGAGAGTACCGCTCCTCTTTCGGTGCGGGGCAGCGTTGTATCCGAGCTTCGCGTTCCGGGCAGTGTGCGACTACCTGAAAGTGCCGCCGGACCGAATCGAACTCAAACCCGGCACCAGTATCACATTGCGCGGTGCGCAACGGGCCGACGGCAGTGTCCGGGACCTCGTGATTCCTGTCGATGAATCCGCGTGCATGCTTGTGAACTATGTCGGTCCGCTGCAACGATCCGACACACTCTACTCCATGCTGCACATAGATTTTGCCGACATCCTCCGTGCGTCAGACGACAGGATGGAGCTCGACATCTGGCGGGATATGCTTCAGGGCAAAATTGCCGTTGTCTCGGAGGTCGCCACAGGAGCCTCCGATGTAGGTCCCGTTCCCACCGATAACCAGTTTCCACTCAGCGGCGTCCACTCGAATGTCCTGAATACCATCCTGACCGAGAATTTTCTGCGGGAGGCGTCGGGCACGGAGACGCTGGGCATCGAAATCGTCGTGGTTGCTCTGCTCGTGCTTTTCTCCCTCGGACTTTCGTCACGGCACTACTCCCTCGGGGCACTCGGCATGATCGCCGGGTATCTGTTGTTGTCAGTCGCCGCGTTCCTCTACTTCAATCTGATTCTCGATATTCTCCGCCCCGTCGTTCAGATCGCCACCTCCACGTTTGCCGTGGTTGCCTACCACTACGTCGTCGCACAGCGGGAAAAGCAATCGCTCCAGCGCTCGTTCGAAGCCTATTTTCCGCCGACGGTGGTCAAGCGGATCATGGCGAATCCCGAGCTCATTACGCAGCGGGGACAAAAGAAAGAGCTGACGATCCTCTTCAGCGACATCAAGAGCTTTACAACGTACTCGTCGACAATGACCCCGGACGAAATACAGAAAGCCCTGAACGAGTACTTTGAGGCGATGGTTGAGATTGTCTTCAAGTACGAGGGCACCGTGGATAAGTTCATCGGCGACGGTCTCATGGTCTTTTTCGGAGATCCCGAGGACCAGCCGGATCATGCGCTCCGGTGTGTCCGCGCAGCCGTCGAGATGCAGCAAAAAACGCGCGCGCTGAGGGAGCAATGGGAACAAGAAGGAAAATTCCCGCTGCAAATCCGGATTGGCATCAATTCAGGCCCGGTCGTGGTCGGCAATATGGGATCCGCACGGAGGCTTTCCTATACCGTTCTCGGATCGGACGTCAATCTGGCACAGCGCCTCGAGTCCAACGCACCTGTCGGCGGGGTCCTCATCTCACAACGCACGTATGAATTGATCAAAGGCGAGATTCCTGCCAGGCCGCTTGATCCGATCATGGTTAAAGGATTGAATGCGCCAATCATTGTCTATGAAGTTCCCGTCTAGCGCTCAGTGACAAAGGGGACTCGGCCCATCCCTTCTCCGGTTTTCCTGTCCCGCATCCCTTGCTTTTCGCATTCAGTTTCCTGATATTTTCTCCCACAAAATTTCGAGCTTGCGACCCTCTTATTCAGTTCCACAACTCATAACTCACAACTCGAAACTTGAAACTTTCGACAACCAATGCTCACGCGTGACCTCAAGAGACTAAGCCGTCGACCCTGGACTGTTCCGCAGGCCTTGCAGTTCTGCGAGAAGCTCGCGCGCGAGCACTATGAGAACTTTCCCGTTGCGTCGCTCCTGACGCCGCGCGAAAAACGCCCGTACGTGTACGCCATCTACTCGTTTGCGCGCATCGCCGATGATTTCGCAGACGAGCCCGGGTTCTCCACAGCGGAACGCATTGATAGTCTTGTCGAATGGGAAGAGCAGCTCGTAGAGGCATACCGGGGCCAGGCTCATCATCCGGTGTTCATCGCGCTCCGGGAGGCCGTCGATCGCTTCGAAATGCCGATGGAGCTCTTCCAGGCCCTATTGAGGGCTTTTCGTTCGGACGTGACGACCAACCGTTACGAAACGTTCGACGATGTGCTGGATTATTGTGCGAATTCCGCCAATCCGGTCGGGAGACTCGTTCTGCTCCTGCATAATTATCGCAGCGAAGCCCTCATGGAATTGTCAGATTCTGTCTGCTCAGCCCTGCAATTGACGAACTTCTGGCAGGATGTGAGTGTTGACTTGAAGAAAGATCGGGTGTACATTCCCCTGGAGGATATCCGGGAGTTTGGGTATTCGGAGGAGGAGCTGTTCCAGCTTCGGCACAGCCAGGCGTTTAAAGACCTGATGTGCTACCAGGTGGACCGGACCCGCGAGTTGTTCCGGGAAGGGCGACCGCTCCTGCAGGAAGTCGGAAAGGACTTGCGACTCGAGCTTCGGCTGACCTGGAATGGCGGCATGCAGATACTCAGGAAAATCGAGCGGTCCGACTACAACGTGTTCGCAAAGAGACCAACGCTCTCGCTGTTCGACAAAGCTCTGCTTCTCATTTCGTCATTGAAGGGATAGTTGACCGTGCCAGCACATGCTGTTGACATCGGTCTGCCGGAGTTGACGGCGACCAGGAAGAGCAATTTTCTACTCCCGATTCTTTTCCTCCCGCCCCCCAAGCGGGAGGCTATAGAAACGATCTATGCCTTCTGCCGCTATTCGGATGACATCGTCGACGAAGAAGCCGATGTGAAGGAAAAATACCGCCGTCTTCTCATCTGGACCAGCGAACTTCAGCTTGCCCTTCAGGGTGTTTCCCGGTATGCCTTTCTGAACCGGCTTGTCAGCGTCATCGAGAAATTCCATATCCCGACCCACCATTTCCTTGATCTTCTCAAGGGGATGGAGATGGACCTCATGAAGAGCCGGTACGAGAATTTCCAGGAGCTCGAGCAGTACTGTTACCGTGCGGCTTCCACCGTGGGCCTGATCTGTGCAGAGGTGTTTGGCTATCATCACGAGCGCACAAAGGAATACGCGGTCAATCTCGGGATCGCCCTCCAGTTGACCAACATTCTCCGCGACATCAAGACGGACGCGAAGAAAGACCGGATCTACATCCCCCGCGAGGATCTCCGCCGGTTCGGCTACAGCGAGGAAGACCTTCTCGGGTCGGTGTATAATGAGCCCTTCCGCGAACTCATGGCGTTTGAATGTGCACGTGCCCATGAGTACTTCCGAAAAGCAAAACGATGTCTTGCGGAGGACGATAAGCCGCTCTTCACGGCTGCCCGCGCGATGGGAAATATCTATTACCTGCTTCTGCTGCGCATTGAGCGCGCCCGGTATGACGTGTATTCCAAGAAGATCCGCCTCGCTTCTCCCATCAAGTTTCTTGTAGCCATGGTACTTCGCCTCCGCAACAAGCTCCCGAAGAATTTTCACCGGTACATCCGGACCGAGCTCCCCGCGTGACCCCGTGCCTTCCACTACGACGTTCGAAATTGGATATTCGGTGTTGGATATTCTATGAGCTCTATCTCTTGATGCTCAGTATGAACCGCCTATGCTCCCTGAATGTCGAATATCGATTAACAAATAGTGAACTATGAAGGTTGATGTACTGATCATTGGCGGCGGACTCGCAGGACTCAGCGCGGCAGTCGATCTGGCCTCACGCGGCATCGCGGTGCTCCTTGTTGAGCAGCGCCAGCATCTCGGCGGCCGGACATACTCGTTCGTCGACGAAACGACAGGCGACATCGTCGACAACGGTCAGCATCTCCTCATGGGGTGCTACGAAGACACGCGCTGGCTGCTGAAGACAATCGGTTCCGAGTCCAACGCAGCCCTCCAGCAAAACCTGCATATCGATTTTCTCCATCCGCGCCGCGGCCCGGCGGCACTCCATTGCCCTCCACTGCCGGCTCCTCTGCATCTGCTCGGCGGATTGTTGTCCCTGCGCACGCTCTCGCTTCCCAACAGACTGAAACTCCTCCGGGTTGGTTTCGAATTGCGGAAAGATCCGAAGCGGGTTGAACAGGAAATCGCAACGCTCACAGTACATCAGTGGCTTGATTCACTCGGGCAGCCGGAAGAGAACAAGAAATATCTGTGGGATATTATCGCAATCGGAAGCTTGAACGATGAACCCAGGGAAGTTTCGGCACTCCTGTTCTACAGGGTCCTAAGGAGTGCATTCCTGGGAAGGAAAGAAAACGCCTCGCTGCTGGTTCCGCGCGTAGGTCTGAGCGAATTGTTTGTGGATCCCAGCATCGCGTACATCCGCTCGCGGTCGGGAGAGATTATTCTGGGCTGCGGTGTGGACGAGAGCCTTCTCGACGGATCGAGGCTGGCAGGAGTGCGTTGTTCCGACGGCAACATCCGCGAAGCGCGTGCATTCATCAGTGCTGTGCCTTGGTACACGGCATCGCCCCTGTTTTCGAATGCCGCTGGCAGGCTCGGGTGGGTCGTCAATGGGCATTTGCAGTCCTCTCCGATCGTGACCATCAATCTGTGGTTCGATCGGGTCGTGATGGACCAGGATTTTGTTGCGCTGCTTGATTCTCGTGTGCACTGGGTGTTCAATAAAACAAAGATCTATGGAACACAGGCGCCGAACCGTCAGTATCTTTCGCTTGTCATAAGCGGTGCGGGATCTCTCGTGAATCTGAGTTCAGAGGAACTTGTCAGGGCCGCGCTTGACGACCTTCACCGGTACCTGCCACGTACGAAGACGGCAAGCGTTGTTCATTACCTGGTACTGAAGGAAAAGCGGGCAACGCTTTCTCCGCGTCCCGACGTCGAGCAGCATCGGCCTGCGAGCGAGACGCCGATCTCGAATCTATTCCTGGCGGGTGACTGGACAAACACGGGCTATCCGGCGACGATCGAGGGGGCTGTACTAAGCGGGCGAAGGGCGGCGGAAAAGGCTGCGGAATTTCTCAGGAGCGGTTCGTAAGGTCCGCTCCAACCAGACTTCAGCAATCTCAAATCAACAATCATCAATCATCAATCGTCAATCCAGGAGTCCGATCAGGGATCGGATTCTACTCTCTGCATTGCCACCCAAAGATCCGCCGCTGCAAGAGTCCGATCGCGGATCGGACTCTACCCCCCCCAAGACCGTGTAGCGAAACATCAAAACGACTTCAGCACGGATTTGCGCTTTGTGTCCTTCTCCTTCTCGGTCAAATCGGATTTGTAATCGTAGACGGCCGACTCCCAGGCTCCGTACACGGGATTTGGCAGAACAATGTATCTTGATGCAAAGTGCGATTGTGCCTTATCCGTCTCAGCGAATCGGTCGGCAATACTCTTCTTCTCGAACGAGTTCGACATATCGTTCAGATTGTCCCCAAGGAGCATGATGATCTCGTGATTTGCCGCGACCGAATTTCTGCGACTCTCCTTGCTGGAATCGTCGCCCATGAGAAGCACGTGGTCCTCTTCAGCCTGGGGAAAACCAGCCGCTTGCAAATTACGGACCGTTGCGTTCAACATGCTGGTTGTGCGATTTGAGATGTAGAAGATCTCGACTCCGCGAGACGCTGCATATCTGACGAAGTCGAGGGCGCCCGGGAGAGCTTCCTCTCTCGCCGCTTCAATCCATTCATCGTAGCGATACGGGAAGAGCTTGCTTTCTTTGAGTAGCATGGCGGAATGTTGACTGTCATCGAGAATGGTGTCGTCGATATCGAAAACGACGGCCCGCTTTTTCGCGTACTTCTTTGTCCGGAGGTCATTGTCCAGCATCATCCGTGCGGTATTGAACGCCTGGTAATATAGAGCGCGGCATTCAGCCGACGTCTGGAACCAGACGAGCGCGAGGGTCGTGTGTTCGTAAACCGATTGCTCGTGTTTGTTCGTCTCGACGCAGCCAAACCCGATGCTGAGAAGCAGGGCGACTGATGATACTACGGCTGCACGACTTACAAGACTCTGCTTTGCCATCCGAGTTCATCCTCAGTTATTCCATCGTTCGAGAATGTCCGATCAAGGATCGGACGTTACGTTTTGCCTTATCGCTCCATAGCGTCCGATCGGGGATCGGACGCCCCCCCCATGATTCCGATATGTCCGATCGCGGATCGGACGCTACGCTCGGTGGCTTGCAACTCCCATACCCCACTACTTCCTGCTTCAACACTCCTTACATCATCCCCTGAGGATCCACGTCGATGATCATCTGAACGCTGCGCGTTTTGCCGAGTGGTGACGCTCCGTACTGTTGGCGGGCGAGCTGGAGGGCGGCGCGCATCTTGATGCCGGCAGGATCTGCCGATTTGAGATTCTTGATGACAAGATGCTTGCGGTACATGTTCTTGATCTTCGGTATCGCTGCATCCGCCGGCCCGAGTACGGAAAACGCCGGGCCGCTTTTCGGCAGGAGAAATTCGGAGAATTTCCTGACGTGGTTCGCCACTTCACCCTCGTTCGCTCCCCGGAATTCAATCAGGACAAGTCGAGAAAAAGGCGGATAATCGAGCTCCCGGCGGTATTCCAGCTCCTCCTTATAGAAGCCGGCGAAGTCGTGGGAGGAAGCGTGTTTGAGACTGTAGTGACCGGGTTGGAGCGTCTGAATGATCACTTCGCCGGTCAGTCGGCTTCGGCCCGCTCTTCCGGCCACCTGCGTAAGAAGCTGAAACGTGCGTTCCGATGATCGAAAGTCAGGCAGGAGCATCTGCGTGTCGGCAGAGACGACGCCGACGAGCGTGACGCGCGGAAAATCGAGACCTTTTGCAACCATCTGCGTGCCGAGCAGAATATCCGCTTCTCCCTGGCCGAATTGCGTCAGGAGCTTGTCGTGCGCGCCTTTGCGGCTTGTCGTGTCCAGGTCCATGCGAAGGACGAGGGCTTCGGGCAGCATCGCGCCAAGCTCTTCATGAATCTGCTGTGTTCCGAATGCATGATGACGGATCTCCGTACCGTTGCATTTCGGGCAGACGCTCGGCGCCTCTTTGACGGATCCGCAATAGTGGCAACGGAGGTGCCTCTTCGTCATGTGGTACGTGAGTGTCACGTCGCAATTCTCGCATCGCTCGACATAGCCGCATTCGAAACACTCCACGACGTGAGAGAAGCCCCGCCGGTTCTGAAGGAGGATGGTCCCTTCCTGCTTCCTGATTCTCTCTTCTATATGATTCTTCAGAAGTCGTGAGATGGAAGGGAGGGGAGGGAGCTTGACCGACCATGTGCCCTTCTCTTTTCTCTCCTTCTTGAAATCTTCGTACCGCTCCTTACGCTCGCGCGCCATATCGACGATCTCGATCTTCGGCAGTTGGGCGTCATCCACGCGCTCGGGCAGCTCGAGCAGTCTGAATTTGCCGCTGACAGCGTTGTGATAACTCTCGGCTGATGGTGTGGCTGAGCCAAGAACGACCACTGCGTTGTTCATGGAAGCCCTGACGATTGCCACGTCGCGGGCGTGATATCGGGGAGATGAATCATACTGCTTGTACGACGACTCATGCTCCTCATCGACGACGATGAGTCCGATGTTCTCCAGAGGAGCGAAGATCGCGGAGCGGGGTCCAATGACGATCCTGATTTTCCCGGCCCGGGCGAGACGCCATGCATCGTACCGTTCCCCGACGGACATCTGGCTGTGCATCACCGCAACGTCTGCGCCGAAGTGCGATTTGAACCGCCGGACCGTCTGTGGCGTCAATGAAATCTCCGGTACGAGAACGATGGCACTCTTGCCTTGTGCCAGGGCGGACCGGATGGCCTCAATGTAGACCTGTGTCTTGCCGCTTCCGGTAATGCCATGAAGCAGAAATGTGACATGCGAGCTTGACCTGAGCGTTCTGGAAATGGCGGCGAGCGCCGCATCCTGATGCGGATTCAGCGTCACGGCAACGGGCGTTTCCGGCAGCCACCCGGCCTCACTCCGGATCACTTCCCGTTGTGCAAGTTCGAGGTACCCCTTCTTTTGAAGCGATTTCACGGCGGAGAGGGAGATACGAAGCTGGCGGACCAGAGAATTGACTCCCGCCGGGTCGTCGATGCGGAGCAGTTCCGCCATGACCTTCTGCTGGGCAGGGGTGAGCTTTTTTGCAGCGGTGACCGGGGGCTTCTGCGATTGCATCGCCGCTTTCCCGGCAGGCGAGAGCGATGCGACAGTCTCCATCTTCGGTTTCGCCGTGGCGCCCAGGTGCTCCATCAGGCGAATGAATCCGCGCCGCTCCATTTCGTTCAGTGCGGCGTGAATGATCTTCACGCCTGTCTTGCTTTGAAGCCGGGAAAGGGAGAGCTCGCCGTCTTCCTGCAAGGCGCGTAGGATCGAGTGCTGAATTCTCGCAGTCTTTTTCGTGTCCTCAAGAAGTTCGTCCACATTGCGTGCCACGAGCTTCACTCGCACTTTGCTGCTCGTCGACAGCCCCTGCGGAGTTGCTGCTTTCAGAACCTCGCCCCATGGCGCAAGGTAGTACTCTCCTATCCAGCGAGTCAATTGCAGCATTTCTGAGGAGAATGAAGGAGCAGTATCCAGGACATCGAGAATATTCTTGAGGCTCGCAAGTTGCGTGCCCGCCGGGAATCCAACGACGACTCCCGAGAATTTCTTCTTTCCGAAGGGAACAAGGACGCGGCAGCCCAGGCTGACGGTTTCAGCAAGTTCTCCGGGGAGAGTGTACGTAAACGTCTTGTCGAGCGGGAGAGGGAGTGCGATATCGACAAGAGTTCGTTTCATTTGAATGGCTTGGAATACGGTGGGTGAATCATCCGTCGGCGGAAAGACCCCAGCTCTTCAACTCGATTCTGACTTCTGGACTCCGGCTCCAGCACCACTTACTGCCGGAATTCAGATTCCAGGATCCGGTATACTTCTCTGAGAGGGAGGTTCTTCTCTTTGGCCAATCGTTTGCACTCTTCGAACTCCGGGACAAGAATCTCCTCGCCATCCACAACGACGGCCTTTGCCATCACTGAGCCCAGGGAGGTTTCAAGTCGCCGCTGCGATCGTGGAAGTTTGCGGCGTTCGAGATGATGGATGCGCACGCCAAGAGTTGTTGTCTCGCGAAAGAGGAGTGCAAGCATTGCATCCGACTTCGATTCTTCGGCAAGCACCGTCAGTAGAATGCCGGCCCGCCCTTTCTTCATGACGACCGGAGTCATGTATGCGTCGAGCGCGCCCGCATTCAGTAGCTTCTCGACGACATACGGGTGGATCTCGGGGTTCATGTCGTCGACATTCGTCTCAATCGACACGACCGAATCCCGGTCATACGATGCTTCATATTCGCCGACCACGAGCCGGAGGAGGTTGGGAATCTGAGGAATGTCACGGCTTCCCGATCCGTAGCCGATGCGGTCGACGCGAATCTGTTCGGTTGAAAGGACTCCTGACGATAGTGCTTTGATGATTGCGGCCCCTGTGGGAGTCGTGAGCTCAAAAGGAATTTCGGACAGGATCACAGGGTAGCCTTTGAGAATTTCCAGCGTAGCCGGAGTCGGGATCGGCATGGGTCCGTGCTGCGTGTTGACGCTCCCGCCGTTACCCACTTTGACGGGAGAAGAATACACCCGATCGATTTTCATCTCCTCCATACAAATCGCCGTGCCGACAATATCGACAAGAGAATCGATAGCACCGACTTCGTGGAAATGGATTTTCTCGATCGTTGAATTGTGAACCTTCGCCTCGGCAACCGCAACTTCATGAAAGATCTTCTTGGCACGTTCCTTGACGCCCGGACTCAGATCGCTCTGGTCGATGATCGCCACGATGTCGGCGAGATGCCGGTGGTACTTGGGCGCATCGGAGATGATCACGTCCGCTTTGATCGCAGAGATGCTGTTGCGTTTTACATGCTGTGCAGTCAGTTCAAATCCCGAAAGCCGGAGTTTTGCCAGCTCGCTGATGAGCGAGTCCAGAGAAACTCCCGCATCGAGAAATGCTCCAAGGGTCATGTCGCCGCTGATGCCGGCAATCGTGTCGAGATACGCTATTCTCATCCTTGTTTATGTCCTTTGTGCTTGTCCCGCCGCCTCAGTTACCCCTTCAAGGCGGTTTCCAGGTATTCGATAAATCTTCGTGTTGCTCCAACATTTTCCTCGACCAAGCGAAGCGACTCAGCGCCCGCCCGAAGCCGCGCCTTCTTATCGTTGAAAAGTCTGCGCAGTTCCATGTAGCATTGGTCAGGCTGGGTCACGACGATTCCGCCTCCACGCCGGGCGAGCTCCAGCGCTTCCTGCGAATTCTCGTGCTTCGGTCCGTAGAGCACAGGGACACCGTAGACAGCAGGCTCAAGCACGTTGTGGATCCCCTGACGGAAGCTCCCTCCGACATAGGTGACGTCGGCATACTGATACAGGGCTGTCAGAATGCCGATGCTGTCGACGAGAATGACGTTTTCGTTCGAGTAGTCGTTGAGGTCGGAGAAGCGGATCGAACGCATCGAGAAATTCAGTGCCAGTTCCAGACGCTCCAGGGTTGGGACGGTCGGCTCATGGGGCACGAGAATCATCATCGCGTTGGAGTCGTGCTGGGCCACCCGTCGGAACGCGGGGAGAAGGACCGCCTCGTCTTCCTCCCAGCTGCTCCCCACCACGAAAACCTTTTTCCGCTTCAGAATATGCGGCGGGATGAGGTGTTTCGTCTTTGCTTCGAGACATCGCTGCCAGACCTGATCATACCGGGTTTCACCGACAACGTGGAGGGCGGGTTGGGAGAGGCCGAATCTCTGAAATGCTTCGACATCGGCCTGTGAGACGGTCAGAATCGAAGTGATATGATCGTACACATTCCTATGGAAGCTGCGCAGGAGCGGGTAGTGGCGCGTTGAACGCTTGCGGAGCGTGGCATTGGCAATCAGGATCGGGATTCCCCGCTTGCTCAGTTCCCACACATGGTTTGGCCACGTATCGTACCGAACCATGATTGCGATCGTCGGCCGGATAAGATCGAGGAATCTCCGGGCATTACTGACGCTGTCGTACGGAAGGTAGGTAATGAGGTCAGCGAGTTTGTAGTTTCGTGAGGGCTCGTACCCCGAGGGTGAAAAGAACGTGACTATGATGTCAATGTCGTCGTACCGTCTCCTCAGCTCCGCGATGATGGGCTTCGCCTGCTCGAACTCTCCCATGGAGGATGAGTGAAACCAGAACCGGCGTGGCTTGGTGAGGCGCTTCACCTCAACCTCGAGTTGCTCCATCAATCCTTGCCGTCCCTTAATTCCGCGGCGAATCTTGCCATTAACAAGGGATGCTGCTTGCAGCAATAGCCAGAAGCCGGGAACAGCAAGGATGTTGTAGATGAGATACCAGACACGTTGCATATGTGAATCGCGTCGTGCAGAACTTCAGAGGTTGGCAACAGAATGGGAGGTCCGATGAATCGGAACCAGCCGTACCGATGAAACTGTGGATTGGACCTGAAACGCGTTGTCATTGTAGACAGAATTTGGCGCAAAATCAAGAAAAGCCGATTCCTTGACATAGTGAGTGAATCTTGCTATACTTGTTATCACATCTACACACTGCGTGTTAACGTCGGAGATCGTGATGTCCACCACCAGTACGCCGATGGAAGCGTTGCGCAAGTCTGTGATCTTCAAGGGACTGAGTGATCAGGATCTCCAGCCTGTTGCCGCACTTCTGAAGGGAGAATCGTTTCCAGCCGACACGGTCATCATCGACGTGAACAAGAAGGTGGATCGCGTCTACCTCATCGCCAAAGGCAAAATCAAGATCTCACGCCTCACGACGTACGGCGAGGAAACCACGCTGAACATCCTTTGCGAGGGAAACCTCGTCGGAGAGTTCGGTGTCGTCGATGAACGCGGGCGGTCTGCACGGGCCACCTGCCTCGAGCCGACAGAGGTCTTTGCTCTTACCTCGCAGGATTTTGACGGCCTTCTCACCGCCAACGCCCGAATTTCCAGGAACCTCCTTCGTGAATTCACCGTCCGTCTCCGCCAGGCGAATGACAACATCATTCAGCAGCTGGAGCTGGAGCGTTCTCACACCGAAAGCCAGCTCGAGAAACTCTCGAAGCTTGTTGAGGCGAGCAAGAGCGTTAATTCCACGCTTGACCTGGACAAGCTCCTCGGACTGATCCTCGATGCGGCAGTGAAAAGCACTGAAGCGGACCGCGGCACGGTGTACCTCGTCGATTCCATCAAGCAGGAACTCTGGTCGAAGGTGTTCGGCGGCGAAAACATGGTGGAGATCAGGCTGCCGCTCGGCAAAGGCATTGCGGGACACGTTGCGCAGGCGGGTGAGACCATTAATATCCCCGACGCCTACAGCGATCCGCGGTTCAATCCCGAGGTCGATAAGCGGACAGGGTATCGGACCCGCAATATCCTCTGCATGCCGATGAAGAACAAGGATGGTACTATCATCGGTGTTTTCCAGCTCCTGAATAAGAAAGACGGGCCGTTCACAACCGACGACGAGCACTTCATCGACGCATTCTCTGCGCACGCCTCGATCGCAATCGAAAACGCCCGGCTGGCGCAGGAAATGGTCGCCAACGAACGACTTTCTGCAGTCGGACGAATGGCCAGTACCATCATCCACGACATCAAAAACCCGATGGGCACCCTGCGTGTGTATGCGCAGGTGATGAAGAAAAAGTCGGGCAACGAAGAAGCCGCGAAACTTGCAGACGAGATGATTCATCAGGTGGATCGCTTCGTCAATATGACGCAGGAAATTCTCGATTTCACGCGCGGAGTCAGCTCCACGAACATCCAGGAACTGGATTTTGGGGAGATCATGGGAAGCGTCCTCGACTTCATCGAGAAAGACCTGAGCAAAAACAACGTCAAGTTGCTCAGGAACACGCAGTATCTGGGAAACCTGAAAATGGACCAGGACAAGATGGTCCGCGTGTTCTACAATATTGCCAGCAACGCCCGCGACGCCATGCCGCAGGGCGGTTCACTTGAGGTCTCGACGACGCCCGTCGACGGTTTTGTAAAGATCGAATTCAAGGACTCGGGCACAGGCATGCCGGAAGAAGTCAAGAAGCGGATCTTCGAACCGTTCATGACGTACGGCAAGAAACATGGCACCGGTCTCGGGATGTCCATCGTGAAGAAGGTGATCGACGATCACAAGGGCAGGATTGAGATCGACAGCGAAATGGGCAAAGGTACCACCATCCGAATTCTGCTTCCTCTGTAGTTTCCTCATTCAATAGCTCCCGGCAGCCGCTCCGACAACCGGGGCACCAGGGCGTCACACTCCACCTCTATGTGCGTGAGGTCCTCCACATGAAAATCCACGTCGGCAAAGGAGAGATTACCGTTGTTCGGGGAGACATCGCCGAACAGGATACGGACGCCGTTGTGAATGCAGCCAACAATCATCTCTGGATGGGATCAGGTGTCGCCGGAGCCTTGAAAAGAAAAGGCGGCCAGGGGATTGAACAGGAGGCCATAGCGAAAGGACCGATCGCGATCGGTGAAGCGATCTCGACTTCGGCCGGGGCGTTGCAGGCAAAGCGGGTCATCCATGCAGCGGTGATGGGTCAAGACCTTCACACGAATGCAGACTTCATCAGAGAGGCAACACAGAAAAGCCTGCAGCTGGCGGAGAAAGAAGGACTGAGTTCCATCTCATTTCCGGCTTTGGGTACCGGCGTAGGTGGCTTTTCACTCTTTCACTGCGCAAGCCTGATGATCGGCACCGTTGTCGATTTCATGATCGGCTCAACCCGGTTTCGTGAAGTTCGGTTTGTTTTGTTTGAGGATGAAGCCCGCGAGATTTTTGAAAACGAACTGAGACACCGTTTCAGCGCCCACGGCCACACCGAACCTCCCATTCCCCGTCACCCCCGATCTTCTCATCACCGCTGAAACACCTGCTTTGAAAACCGCCGCTTTCAAACCTGTCAGGTTTTTTGAGTTTTGACAAGTCTGAACGCTGCCTCAGCCCATTGCCTGAAGATGCGTTTCCACACTTCGGGCCAGTGCTTGCAGGTGGTACCCACCCTCAAGGACCGATACCATTCTTCCGCCGCAGTACTGATCTGCGATGTCCTTCAAGAGGTGTGTCATCAGTCCGTACGATTCTTCGGTGAGATGAATATCAGCGAGCGGATCCTCATGGTGTGCATCGAATCCGGCGGAGATCAGAATCAGTTCCGGCTGGAAGCGATGGAGGGCAGGGAGGATCTGCGTCTGAAAGGCGTTCAGGTAATCTTTCTCCACGCTGCCGGCTCCCATCGGGCAGTTCAGCGTGAATCCTTCGCCGCGGCCGATTCCCCGCTCCAGGGCCGAGCCCGTTCCGGGATAGAAGGGAAACCGATGGAGGCTGACGTAGAGCACAGAATCGTCGTCGTAGAAGATCTCCTGCGTGCCGTTTCCGTGGTGCACGTCCCAGTCGACGATCGCAACCCTCTTCAGGCCGTGTTTCTTCTGGGCATAACGCGCTCCTATGGCGACATTGTTGAAGAGACAAAATCCCATGGCGGTCGCCTGCCCGGCATGGTGCCCCGGGGGCCGAACGGCGCAGAATCCCCGAACGATGGTACCGGCCATCACCTCGTCAACCGCACGGAGGACACCTCCTGCGGCGAGGAGCGCAACATCGTACGATTCCTTTGAAACCCGCGTATCACCCTCGTCGAGAACCGGTTCACCGTGCTGGCAGCGGATCTTGACCATTGACGTGTACCGTTCGGGGTGTACCGTGTGGATCCATTCCAGTGACGGCGCGGAGGGACGGAGATGAGACATGGTGGCCCAAAGAGGGGACGCGAGAAGATGCTGAATCAGTGTCTCCAACCGCTGGGACTTCTCGGGATGTCCGTGGCCGGTGTTGTGATTCAGGTAAAGCGGATGGTAAATGAAGCCAAGACTGTTCATGGGATTTCCCTCCAACGCGCTTCCGGCGGTTGCCGCGCGCGTTCAACCAGTCTGTTGAAGCTTCCTCACCGCGAGCCAGAAGGAGAGGAAGGCGAAGATGACAAACGCTCCGGCTTCGATCAGCACGACGCCGGGTGAACCGACGCCAACCGTCTCAAAGCGCAGAATGTCAGCGTGCCACGTGAGCGGATTCAGGAGTGAGAGGGAACGAATCCAGGCCGGTACCCGGTCGAGCGGATAGAAGACGCTGCTCAGGAACATCAGCAGGAAATAGAGAACATTGATGACGGTGTTGTAGATGTCATAGCGCTTGATCGTGAACGCGAAAATCGAAAGGAAGAAAAACCACGCAGCAGTCCCTGCGATCATCATGATGATGATGAACACGGAGGCGCTCCAGGGCACCGATACATCGAGGAGGAGGGCGCCGAACCCAACGGTCAGTGCGGTCTGCAGAACGGTCATGCCACATTGGAAGAGAACCTTTCCCAGCAGGAACTCAGACCTGCGCATGGGGTACGTCAGGAATTCGTAGAGAATTCCATTGTCGCGGTCCACGAAAAAACCATACGACTGGTTCAGAGCGTTTCCGAAACATGTCATGGCCAGGACGCCGGGCAGGAAGAAGGAATTGTAGCTGATGGCCTGGTTCTCCACCAGAAGCCCCTGGCCGAGAGCGCGGTCAAAGGCAACGCCGAACATGAGTAAGTACAGCAGGGGGACTGCCAGCTCAAAGAAAATCCACATAAGGCTGGTGGACTGAATCAGGTATTCCCGATAGACGACGGCAGCGATTTCACGCATTACTTGGGACCTGTCTTGTGATCGACCAACTGCAGAAATACATCCTCGAGGCTGGCTGATGTAATTTCAAAATGAAGGAAGACTTCGTGTTTCCTCGCCGCGGCAAGAAGCCTCAATGCTTCCTCCTCATCTCTCATGATGACCTCGATCGTTGAATTCCGGAGCTCAACGCTGACAGGCTTGAATGACCGAATCGTCTCCAGCAAGGTGGATGACGACTCCCTGACAGTCAGTGTGAGGGAGAGGAGGCGGAGTCCCGCGCCCTTGACCTCCAGAACACTCCCCAGCGTAATCAGCTTGCCGTGGTTGAGGATGGCCACGCGATCGCAAAGAACTTCTGCTTCATCGAGGATGTGCGTCGTGAGGACAATTGTACGCCCCTTGCGGGTCTCTTCTTTAATCGCCTGGATGGTCGCGCGTTTGTTGAGCGAGTCCATCCCTGTCGTGGCTTCGTCAAGGAACACCACAGGTTTGTCAATCAGGAACGTCTTTGCGACTTGCACACGTCGCTTCAATCCCCCGCTCAGATCCATCCCTCTCGCGTTGAGATACTCTGTCAGGCTGAACAACTCGCACACCCGTTCCATCCTGATCTGGGTTTCTTTGGCAGTCAACCCGTGAAACCGGCCGAAGACGCGGAAATTGTTGCGAACGGAGAGATGGAGCTCGAGGGCATTTTCCTGGACAACGACGCAGATTTGCCTCCGGACATCGAGAGGGTCATGCACGACGTCGTGTCCGAAAACTCTTGCCGTTCCTTCTGTGGGAGCAAGGAGCGTCGTCAGAATCTTGATGGTTGTCGTCTTGCCGGCACCGTTTGGCCCGAGAAGTCCAAAGATCTCGCCACGCTCTACGTTGAATGACAGACCATCAACTGCCCGAACGGGTGGTTGGTGTTTTCTGTGGTAGATCTTGACGAGGTTGTTGACCTCGATTGCGGGTACTGGTTGCATGCTCGTGGAAGTGTGCGTTCGTGTCAAAATGAATCTACCAACATTTGGCCACTTTTGCACAGGGTTGTCGCAGACCGCGTCCTTCGGCTCGTCCAGAAAACGGACTCGCTCAGGACTGAGTCGGGATGATGAGGAATTGACACTGAGACACCACCGTTGCAGACGGAGTTTTGCTTTTCCCTGGGACGGTCTTTATATTGACCGAGGAATCCGTACCTCCCAAACCATGTCCTCCATTGTCTTTTCAGAAGGGAAAATGGGGGAAGAGAACTTCCCGAGATCGCAGAGCGCGCTCGACATCGACAAAAAAATGTCGATTCATACTCACCAGGGCAGCAACTTCTGAGCACAATTGATGATCAAAACGGTTCTCAAAATAGCCAACAATCCTCCCTTCGGTTTTTGGCAGACTGTGAATAGCCACGGCTGGTGCGCGCTTCTTCCATTCAACGTCGACAGGGAACAACAACGTCTCAACAGGATTCTCGAGTTGCAGGATGGAACGTTGGTCAAATGTTCCCTCCGCCAGCTCCCGGCAGGGCTCACCGTGGAGCTTCAATCCGGGCGGCGACTGGCGAAAGCGGAGACGGATCACGTTCGGCAGCAGTTGACCGATTGCCTCCGGCTCAAGGAAGATCTTTCCGAATTCTACCGGGAAGCCCGCCGCAACCCGCACTATCGCTGGATCGCCAGGCAGGGTGCCGGCCGGCTCCTCAGGGCGCCGACGGTCTTTGAAGATGTCGTGAAAATGATCTGCACCACGAATTGCAGTTGGGCGCTGACCGAATCGATGGTGGGGAATCTCGTTCGGAATCTGGGAAGTCCGTTTGACGATGGTGAACGATCATTTCCATCGGCGCAGGCGATGGCCGGAGTGACCGAGAAGTATCTCCGTACACACGTCCGCGCCGGGTACCGGTCACCGTACCTGCTCGAGCTTGCCACCCGGGTCGCCGGGGGAGACTTGAAAATCGAGCGCTGGCGATCGTCGTCGCTCCCCTCGGAAGAACTCTTCAACGAAGTGAAAACGGTGAAAGGGATGGGGAACTACGCGGCAGGCAACATCCTGAAGCTTCTGGGTCGCTACGACTATCTTGGCCTCGACTCCTGGGTGCGGGCGAAATTCTATGAGCTTCACAAACGGGGGCGGCGTGTCAGTGATTCGGCGATTGAAAAGCACTATGCCTCGCTGGGGAAATGGAAGGGGCTTTTCTTCTGGCTCGAGATGACGCGCCAATGGTATGATCAGAAATTTCCGTTCTGAAATGCTCCTCACCTGGATACATGAAAGCGCGCGGAGACGCTATCGCTCGCTCGGATTTCAAAGCAGGACGCTGGAAACCAGCGTCGGGACACTGCATGCATTCGTCCGTGAGGGCCGCGTCAATGACGGAACTGTCGTTCTTGTGCATGGCATTGGAACGTCGTCCAATACCTGGATTCGCACGATCCCGAGGATCGCCGATTCCCGCAGGATCATCGCACTCGATTTGCCCGGTTTTGGATTTTCGACAGTGCATGGTGCCGAAGGATTCGCTTCATTCCGAGAGCATTTGAACGCGATGTCGGAATTTCTGTCCGGTGTTGACGGCCCTTCGTTGACGCTCGTTGGTCATTCGTTTGGAGGCTGGCTCGCTGCGTCGTATGCGGCGGCGAATCCCGATCGCGTCCGGCATCTCGTGCTGGTGAACAGCGTCGGAATCTACTTTCGGGGTATCGAGCAACTCAGGGCGATGTTCATGCTTGAATCCGTCGGTGAAACAAAGGATCTCCTGAACAAGATGTGGTACCGTTATCCGTGGTACCTGAGACCTTTTTCTGCGGCGATTTTTCGGGAGCTCCAGCGCCGTCACGTCAATCAGCTTGTGGCATCGATCGTAGCGGACGATTTGCTTGTCGAACAGCTTGAACGTCTCACCATGCCCGTCTCCCTGATCTGGGGCCGGAGGGATGGAATCGTTCCACTCGAGGTTGTGGATTCATTGCTGCGGCTCGTTCCGCGCGCGCACGTTTCCTTCATCGAACAATGCGGTCATGTTCCGCAGCTGGAGAGGCCGGGGCAATTTGCTGAACAGCTCAATCGCGCACTTCTAAGGATACCATGAATTGGAGGGAGTCCATAGAGATTGAGTTGGACCGGGCGCGGGTAGCGCAACGGGAGGGAAATGAGGGAAAGGCCCGAACGTCGGCGCGGAGAGCTGTTGGACTGGCAGTAGAAGAACATCAAAAGAGATTTCCGGAAAAAGCTCACGGAAGGGATTACATCTCACAGCTCCGATCGCTTGCGGCGGATCCGGAGGTCCCACAAGCTGCGCGGGAGGCAGCTGACAGGCTGCAAGCAAGGATTACTCCGTACTTTGCGTCGCGATCTGTAGATCCGGTTCATGATGCGGAGATTATTCTCGCCTACATTCACACCCGCCTGCTCTGAGCATCTTCACAGGCCTTCGGCCGCCATGTACTCGTTGATGTCGTAGCGGATGTTCTCGTCGTCCTCGACGCGCCTGAGTATCTTCTTGCGCGCAAGGAAGAACGGCAACGCAATTACCGTGCTTAGCAAAACAAATCCACCCAGAAAAGTAAACCGTTTCATAGATCTCCCTCCGTTTCTCCCGTCGCCTGTTGTTCGAAGAATTGAAGAGCGGGATTCTTGCCCTCTTCCAAAACCTACAGAGACGGGAGCTGAAAGTTGGTGCGGCGGAACACAAATCAGCCTGTGGGGCCGATCTGGGGATCGGCCGCTACTGGGGTACCATTGGTATGGGTCTGAGGCACAGATATCGGCCTACACACCAATGTGATCTTGTATTGCCCGATCGTTGATCGGGCGCGGCCGGATTACCTTCGTTATGCGGCGGTGCGTGATTGCTCTTCGCCCGCGGTCCGATTTTGGGAATCGGACGCTACTGGTGCCGATTTCTGTGGGCCGAACTGGGGATCGGCCGCTACTGGGGTACCATTGGTATGGGTCTGAGGCACAGATATCGGCCTACACATCAATGTGATCTTGTAGTGCCCGAGCGTTGATCGGGCACGGCCGGATTACCTTCGCGATGCGATGGTGCGTGATTGCTCTTCGCCCGCGGTCCGATTTTGGGAATCGAATGAGACCTGATCCTTCCCCGATCACCGATCCATTGTTCCATCTCGAGGTGTTTCAAAAGCCCCAGGCACCCTCAGATCCGCCAATCTGGCAGGGGGTTTAAGCCTTGACTTTCACTACAGATGCGGATATATTGAGCACCGAAAGGTGTGGTAGTGGGGGCAGGCTGGCATTATTCCCGACCCTCATGAGGGCCAGCACCCAACCAACGACTGACAGCGCGACGAACTACGTGAGCTTCCTAGAGAACGTCCCCATTTTTGCTGATCTTGAAGAACCCGAGCTGAAGAAGATCGAGAAGCTCGGCCTCCGGAAAAAATACAAAAAGGGCAATATCGTTGTCCTCGAGAAGGAAATGGGGGCAGCGCTCTTTGTCATCATTTCCGGCAAGGTGAAAATCGTCCGGACCGATGAAGACGGTCGGGAGGTGATCCTGTCCATCTTCGGACCGGGGGAGTTTTTCGGCGAGATGTCGCTTCTGGACGGGCTCGCGCGCTCCGCGAGTGTGGTTGCTCTTGCGAAGGCGGAGTTGTTCATGATTCATCGTCGTGATTTTCTGAAGTTGTTGCACGAACACCCTCAAGTCGCCATTTCCCTCCTTGGTGAGCTCACCACCCGGCTCCGCAAAGCCGACACACAAATCAAAAGCCTCTCCCTCAAGGACGCATCGGGCCGCGTCGCGAACGTCATTCTGATGCTCGCTGACGACATCGGCGTGTTCAGAAAAGGGAAGGTTGAGATCGACGAGTTGCCGCTTCAACAGGACATGGCGAACATGGCCGGCACCTCACGCGAAACGGTCTCCCGTATGATCCATCAATTTATTCGTGAGGGACATCTGCAGCTGGACGGGAATAAGTTGACGATCAACGACTACGAGGAGTTTCGCAAGCAGTACCTCTAGCAGCACCGTGGCTTTATAGTACATCATAAAGCACCCCTCCGCTCCGGGTTGACACTGTCGGGCGCTTCCGCAAGGAAATCTCATATGTTGAACCTACAGCATAACAATTCATGTCGCAGAAGGTGGAGTCTGGGAACGAGGGCGATGTTCCTCAATCGTCTCCTTCCTCAGCAGGCCGCGCAGATCTGCACACGCATACGACGCACTCAGACGGTGCTCACTCACCTTATGACCTGATCCAACGAGCTCATAGTGTCGGACTCGAAGTCCTCTCCATCACCGATCACGACAACGTCGGCGCGCTCGACGAGGCAATCGAATGGGGAGCAAGTCTCGGCATGGAGGTGATTTCCGGACTCGAGTTGAGTGTCTCACTCGGTGAGAAGGATGTGCACGTTCTCGCGTATTTTTTTGATCACCGGAATCAGGATCTTCTGGACTATCTGACATTCTTCCGGCGGGAGAGGTTGAAACGCGCGGAACGGATTGTTCAAAAGCTGAATAAGATCAACGTACCGCTCAAATTGGAAGCCGTGTTGGAGCAAGCAGGAGTCGGATCGGTGGGCCGGCCTCATATCGCAAATGCCCTCCTCGATGGAGGGTACATTGCCACTTACCACGAAGCGTTTGAACGTTTCATCGGCACCGGGGGACCTGCGTTCGAGAAGAAGTACCAGCTGAATCCCGTGGACGCATTCCGGCTTGTGACAAACGCGGGTGGATTGTCATTCCTCGCCCATCCGGGAAAGCACATGACTGAATTCGAGCTTTCCCAGCTCATCAAGAGCGGACTGGACGGGATCGAGGTCATCCATCCTGCGCACGATGACAAACTAAAAGCGTACTACCGCGGGTTGGTCAATCAGTACTTCCTTCTTGAGAGCGGAGGCTCTGATTTCCATGGAGGCAAGAAGAACGACGACCACACGCTCGGAATGTTTACCGTGCCGATGCACATTGTCGAAACGATGCGGAGCAGGCTTTTTTCGTGAACGTTGGACGTAAAGCTCAGGGAGCGTCAAAACGAAATGCGGGCCGCGGTCTCAAGATCGCGGTCGTCGTCAGCCGCTTTCATGATCGGATTACCCGAAAACTGCGTACAGGCGCGGAACGGTGTCTGCACCGTCGCGGCGTCCGTCCAGGTGACATCCAGGTCGTGCACTGCCCCGGTGCCTTTGAACTCCCCCAAGCCGCAAATCTCCTGGCCCGAACGGGAGCTTTCGATGCCATCGTCTGCCTTGGGGCCGTGGTGCGAGGCGAAACTCCGCACTTTGAGTATGTCTCTGCGGAGTCGGCGCGCGGCATTCAGGACGTTGCCCTGCTTCACGCTCTCCCGGTGACGTTTGGCGTGCTCACGACCGAGACGCTCGCGCAGGCTGAAGACCGGGCCGGAGGAGCCATGGGCAACAAGGGCTGGGACGCGGCAGATGCTGCAGTGGAGATGGCCCTCCTGAGCAGGAAGATCAGACGGCAACTGACAGTTCCGGTGCCGAGAACATAAGCGACCGATGAACCAGCAATCCTTCATGCGGTGGTTGTGGGTCTCCATGGTGCCTGTGATGGCGGCGGCCCAGCAGAATCCGTTGGACCTTGGCCGCTGGAAAAGTCTTACGGATATGAAATCTGTCCGCAGCGTTGCCGCGGCGCCTGATTCTCTCTGGGCGGCGACCTCCGGCGGATTGTTTCTGTATTCTCCTTCCTCAAACCGTTTCGTGAAGTATACGAATTCCGACGGCCTCAGCAGTAACGACCTGACGGCAGTCTCGATTGATGGTTCTGGCAAGGCTTGGACGGGCTCCTCCGACGGATATGTCAATTCGTTCGATCCGCGGACGGGGACCTGGGTGGAGGTGCGGGGAATCGCAGAATCTGACCGGGTGCAGAAAGCGGTGCGGGTTCTTGCTGCGCGTGGAGACTCACTCTATGTCGGAACCGATTTCGGAATCTCCGTACTCCAGTTGTCGCGCATGGAATTCCGGGATACGTACGCGAACCTCGGTTTCCCGACGCAGGCCGGTGTCAATGACATCAGAATTCATAAGAACCGCCTTTGGGTCGCAACAGATCTTGGCGTCTGTTCCGCCGCCCTCGACGCGCCAAATCTGTCGGCTCCCTCGGCGTGGAAGACGTACACAACCACAAACGGGCTCCCTTCGGCGATGTGCAGCGCCGTGGCGGTGTTTCATGATACCGTCGTCGTCGGAACATCTTCGGGCCTTGCCGTTTTCAGCGGCAGCCAGTTCGTGCCGGTTGCTGCGTTCGGCGGAATGGCAATCGTCGATCTCCTGGAGCGGCCCACCGATCTGGTGCTGCTCTGGAACAGGAACCCGGGTTTCACACTCGCGTCGTACGCGGGTTTCAACACCCCCGTATCGGTGCTGACCACCAGGGCGGATGTTTCTGCCACATCGCTCGGCGGCCAGCAGACAAATGCGGAAATATGGGCCGGCACCACAACGAACGGCATCGGGCGATGGAGCTCTTCATGGGATTTCAAGGCTCCCAACGGTCCGCAATCGAATCTCTTCAGCAGTGTTGCCGTGGATGAGCGCGGCAACCTCTGGGGAGCATCAGGCATCAGCGGCCGCGGCCAGGGATTCTATCGGTATGATCCCGCCGCTTCCTCCGACCGTCAGTGGAAAAACTACACGGTCGGGTCATGGCCCGCGATGAAGAGCAACGACTACTACAAAGTCTCTTTCGTCGCGCCCGGGAGCATCTGGGTGAGTTCGTGGGGGTTCGGTGTCGTTGAAGTGGTGGCAGATACAATCCGGCGGCGGCTTGATCAGACCACAACGCCCGCTCTTGCGGGATCAGTGGCGCACGATCCCAGTTATGTCGTCGTCGGCGGAGTGTCTGTCGATTCCAACGGCGAGATATGGATTGTCAACCGCACGGCCGTCAACGGCAATCACGTGGTCCAGGTGAAGGCCGGCAACTCGGTTGTTTATCGGAACTCACCGTCAGAAGGGAAGTTCACAAACATCCTGATTGATGGAAACGACACAAAATGGTTCGCCAATTCGGAGCCGAGCGACAAACCATCGGCAGGACTGTACTATTTCAACGAGAACATGACCGTGAGCGGGACAGCCGCACTGGGAGGCTGGGGCTGGTTAACAGAAGCCGACGGACTCGTGAACAACAAGGTTCTCTCCCTTGCTCTTGACCGCGACGGATACGTGTGGGTCGGGACCGATTTCGGACTTGAGATGATCACCGTTCCGACCAGCCCAAAAACGAGCAGACTCAAACGGCCTGCCCTGAGCGGCCAGGTGATCCAGTCGATTGCAGTGGATGCCGTGAACAACAAGTGGATCGGAACCAAGGAGGGTGTCATTGTGGTCAACGGGGACGCCACGCAGGTTCTTGCTCAGTACACCGTGCTCTCTACGAATGGAAAGCTTGTGGACAACGATGTCCGCGCAATTGCCTTCGATCATGGACGCGGAATTGTGTACTTCGGAACGGAAAAAGGACTGTCGAGTCTCGAAGTTGCGCCGGTCCAAACGGAGCGATCCCTCTCGACGCTGGACCTTGGGCCGAATCCGTTTATCATCCCGTCCGGGAAACCGTTGACGATAAAGAACCTGGCAGACCAGACGACGATCAAAGTGATTTCAACAGACGGGAAGTTGATCTCGGAATTTGCAGCTCAGGGGGGTGGTCGTGCTTTCTGGAACGGATACGACAAGAACGGACAGGCGGTGCCGAGTGGCATCTACTTCATTGTAGCCTTTGCTGAAAACGGAAATCAAACTGCCGCTGCGAAGCTCGCAGTCATAAGGAGGTGATAAAGGAGAGAGTGAGCAAGCGTTGATGAAGGGTTTCTCCTGTCCTCTGGACGGTTGTTGAGGACAAGGATGTCAATAGTCCGGAACGCACCAACTGTCAAGGCTCTGCTGGAATCCTGGCACCGACGTGGGGCACGCTCCGACACGGGGCAGCAGGAGCTTTGGTCACGTGCATCAGACCCGGGCGGTAAATCTCTAAATCAAGACTGATCTTCTGAAGGGAGGTAGTACAACCTTGGAAAACACGTATAAAGACGAGATCTTCACGAAACGGGTGAGAGCCGGTAAACGCACCTACTTCTTTGATGTGAAATCGACCAAGTCGGAGAAGGATTTCTACATTACGATTACCGAAAGCAAGCGTGTCGGAGAGGAAGAATACGAAAAGCACAAGATCTTCCTCTACAAAGAAGATTTCGAGAAATTCCGTGATGCTCTGGATGAAACCGTAGAATATGTCCAAGGTAAGCTACTTGTGCATGCAGAGCCGGGAAATGTTGAAGTTGTGGCCGAGCGGGAGGCTTAACGGCCGCGGTGTTCCTGCGTTTGACATGAAAGCCCACGTACACGAGGTGCGGGGGCTTTTTTTTCTCCGCCAGCTGCGTGATCAGGGCGCCTGAGTTTTCGCTTGACTATCAGGCACCTTCTGGTT
>Ga0233425_10003185_pt1 | contig 30495 bp, 24 predicted proteins | sample Watercolumn_Towu_2_FD_181712 | JGI IMG/M metagenome (GOLD analysis project Ga0233425, IMG submission 181712) | Freshwater microbial communities from Lake Towuti, South Sulawesi, Indonesia - Watercolumn_Towuti2014_140_MG | ecosystem: Environmental > Aquatic > Freshwater > Lake | place...
ATGGACTCGGCCCGACGCGAGGCCAGGGCCTTCTTCGGCCGGGACGAGATCTACGTGGAGAGGTACCTCACCTGGCCGCGGCACGTGGAGGTGCAGCTCGTGGGCGACACCCACGGCGACGTCGTGTGGGTGTCGCTGCGCGACTGCTCCGCCCAGCGTCGGCACCAGAAGCTCATCGAGGAGGCCCCCGCGCCCGGCATCTCGGGCGCACTCGAGCGACGCATCGGCGAGGCGGCGGTCAAGGCCGCGACGGCCGTGGGGTACCACAACGCGGGGACGGTCGAATTCATCTACCAGGACGGGGAGTTCTACTTCCTCGAGATGAACACCCGTCTGCAGGTGGAGCATCCGGTGACCGAGGCGATCACCGGCATCGACCTCGTGGAGTGGCAGATCCGCGTGGCGGCCGGCGAACGCCTGCCCATGACGCAGAAGCAGGTCTCGGCGCTGCGCCGCGGGCACGCCATCGAGGTGCGCATCAACGCCGAGGACCCGGCGGGCGGTGCCTTCCTGCCGTCACCGGGCACGATCAGCCGCCTCGTGGCACCCGACGGCTTCGGCGTGCGCTTCGACGCGGGCTACGAGACGGGCGACACCGTGAGCCAGTACTACGACAACCTCATCGGCAAGCTCGTCGTCTGGGGCGCCGACCGCGACGCCGCGATCGCACGCACGGTGCGGGCACTGCGCGAGATGCGCGTGGAGGGCGTCGCCACCACGATCCCCGCCGACCTCGCGATCCTCGCGCACCCCGACTTTCGGGCGGTGGCGCACTCCACCAAGTGGGTCGAGCAACGCCTCGACCTCTCGGGCATCGCCCCGAGCGCCCCGGGTGCGGCCGCCGGCCCCGCCACGGCGGGGCGCACGACCACCGTGGAGGTGGACGGCAAGCGCTTCGAGGTGGAGGTCTTCGTGCCCTCGACCGGGGACTCCACCGCCCGCCGTGCGCGGCGCGGCGGGGGCCGCGGGGGCGGCGCCGACGACGGGCGCATCGTGGCGCCGATGCAGGGCACGGTCGTCAAGGTGCTCGTCGCCGTCGGCGACGCGGTCACCGTCGGTCAGGCCGTCGTCGTGCTCGAGGCCATGAAGATGGAGAATCAACTGATGGCCGAGCGCGACGGGGTGGTGGCGGCGGTGCGCGTGTCGCCGGGCGCGAGCGTCGGCGCGGGCGACCTGCTCGTGGAGCTGGGCGCACCGTGAGCGACGACGCCCTCACGGGTCTCGAGGCCGAGCGGGCCCGCCGCGGCGCGCAGGTGGCGGCCATCCGCGCCGGGGGACGCGAGCCCTACCCGTACCGGTTCGCACGCTCGGGCACGCTCGGCGCGCTGCGCGAGCGACACGGCGGCCTCGCCGCGGGCACCGACACGGGCGAGCGCGTCTCGGTGGCGGGCCGCGTGATGCTCACCCGCGACCAGGGCAAGTTGCAGTTCCTCACGATCCGGGACGCGAGCGGCGAGATCCAGTTGTTCGTGTCCAAGGCGACGGTGGGCGACGACGCGTTCGCCGAGATCGGACGCCTGGACCGCGGCGACTGGGTGGGCGCGCACGGCACGGTGATGACGACGCGCAAGGGCGAGCTGTCGGTCAACGTCGCGTCGGCCGAACTGCTCGCCAAGGCGATCCGCCCGCTGCCCGACAAGTGGCACGGCCTCGTGGACGTCGAGACGCGCTCCCGGCAGCGCTACGCCGACCTCGTGGTCAACGAGGAGGCTCGCCGCACCTTCGAGATCCGCCACGCCACGATCGCGAGCTTCCGGCGCACCCTCACCGAGCGCGGGTACCGCGAGGTCGAGACGCCCGTGCTGCACGTGGAGGCGGGCGGCGCGCACGCACGCCCGTTCGTCACCCACCACCAGACCCTCGACATGCGCCTCTACCTGCGCATCGCGCTCGAGCTGCACCTCAAGCGCCTCATCGTCGGGGGCATGGAACGGGTCTTCGAGATCGGGCGCGTGTTCCGCAACGAGGGCATCTCGCCCCGCCACAACCCGGAGTTCACGATGCTGGAGTGCTACGAGGCCTTCTCCGACGTCGGCGACGTGATGACGCTCACCGAGGCCCTCGTGCGGGGCGCCGCCCGCGACGCGCTCGGCACGCTCGCCGTGACGATCGAGGGCACCGCATGCGACCTCGGCGCACCGTGGCCGCGCCGACGCATGGTGGACCTCGCGTCCGAGGCCGCGGGGCGCACCGTGCACCCCTCCCAGCCGATCGAGGAACTGCGCGCCACGGCCCGCGGCCTCGGCGTCGACGTGGACGCCGCGTGGGGCACGGGCCGCATCGTGGAGGCGATCTTCGCCGACCGCGTGGAGCGCTCGCTGCTCACCCCCACGTTCGTCACGGGTCATCCCGTGGAGATCTCACCCCTCGCGCGGGTGGACCGCACCGACCCCTGGCTCACCGAACGCTTCGAGCTGTTCGTGGCGGGCCGCGAGATCGCCAACGGCTTCAGCGAGCTCAACGACCCGGTCGAGCAGCGCGCGCGCTTCGAGGCCGAACAGGCGGCCAAGGACGCGGGCGATCACGACGCGGGCACCGTGGACGAGGACTACCTGCGCGCCCTCGAGTACGGCATGCCGCCGACGGGCGGGCTCGGGGTCGGCGTGGATCGGCTCGTGATGTTGCTGTGCGGTGCTGCGAGCATCAAGGACGTGATCCTGTTCCCCACGCTGCGCCCCGAGGCCGGCGAGTGAGCGCTGCGAGCCCGTCGGGCGCACGCCGATGAGCCGCGTCGCATGGGGCGTGGGCCTCGCTACCGTCGGGCCCGACGACGCGGTGCTCGACGCGTACTACCGCCGCGTGGGCTGGGGCGAGACGATCCCCGAGGAACCGACCCGCTCGCTGCCCGAGGCGCACACCGACCCGCGACGCGGCGTCGGCCTCGTGCCGGTGCGACTCGTCGTCGACGTCGACGTGCCGCCGCGCGACCCCCGCGACGCCTACCTGCGCCTGCACCTGCTCTCCCACCGCCTCGCGGCACCCAACACGCTGAACCTGGACGGCATCTTCGGCGTGCTCCACAACGTCGCATGGACGCGCCTCGGGCCCGTGCCCGTCGGCCACCTCGAAGAACTCTCGTGGCACGAGCGGCGGTCGGGCGGCCACCTCGTCGTGCACGGCGTGGACAAGTTCCCCCGCATGACCGACTACGTGGTGCCCGCGGGCGTGCGCATCGCCGACGCCTCGCGCGTGCGCCTCGGTGCGCACCTCGCGTCGGGCACGACGGTGATGCACGAGGGCTTCTGCAACTTCAACGCCGGCACGCTCGGGGCCTCCATGGTGGAGGGGCGCATCTCCGCGGGCGTCGTCGTCGGCGACGGCACCGACGTGGGTGGCGGCGCGTCGATCATGGGCACGCTCTCGGGCGGCGGCACGGAGCGCATCAGCGTCGGGGCCCGCTGCCTGCTGGGGGCCAACTCGGGCCTCGGCATCAGCCTCGGCGACGAGTGCGTCCTCGAGGCGGGGCTCTACCTCACCGCGGGGACGCTCGTGCGCCTGCCCGACGGCGCGACGGTGAAGGCGCGCGAGATGTCGGGCGTGCACGGGATGCTGTTTCGCCGGCACAGCCAGACGGGCGCGGTGGAGGCGGTGCCGCGCTCGGGCTCGTGGGGCGGTCTCAACGCCGCCCTCCACGCCAACTGACCCCGTGACGCCACGACCCGGGACCGACGCGTCAACGGGGGCGTTCGACGCGCTGGTGCGTGCGCGGCGCACGAGCCTCGTGATGGACCCCGAGCGTCCCGTGGAGATGGCCGTCGTGCGCGAGCTCTGCGCGCTCGCGACCTGGGCGCCCAACCACAAGCTCACTTGGCCCTGGGTGTTCGCGATCGTCGTGGGCGACGGGCGCGCGCGGCTCGGCGAGGTGGCCGCGGACGCGATGGCGCGCCACGGCGACCCCGCGCCCCGCGTGGCCAAGACGCGCGGCAAGTTCTTGCGCGCACCCGTCGTGGTCGCGGTCGGCACCCTGCCGGGCGACACCGAGCTGCGCACGGCGGAGAACCGCGACGCGGTCGCGGCCGGCATCCAAAACCTGCTGCTCGGCGCCACCGCGCGCGGTCTCGCGAGCTTCTGGTCGAGTTGTCCGAAGGGCGCCAACGACCCGGTCGCCGCGGCCGTGGGCTTTCCCGCCGGCACGCACGTGACCGGGCTCGTCTACCTCGGCTGGCCGAGTCCCGGCCCCACGCCCGCCACGATCGAGCGCCCGCCCGCCGAGATCCGCGTCGTCGACGCCTGACTCAGCCGGGGCGGTGCACGCCGAAGACGTCGCGCAGCGCGTCGCTCACCTCGCCGAGCGTCGCGTGCGCCCGCAGCGCCTCCTTCATCGACGGCAGCAGGTTGTGCGTCGAGCGGGCCGCCGCGCGCAGGTCCTCGAGGCGCGCCGTCACCGCCGCGCCGTCGCGGGCCGCCCGCAGCGCCCGCACGCGCTCCACCTGCGCCCGCTCCCGCTCGGGGTCCACGCGCAGGACCTGCGGCTGGTGCGCGTCGGCCTCGGCGTAGGCGTTGACGCCCACGATCGTGCGCTCGCCGTCGTCCACCGAGCGCGTGTAGGCGTACGCGGCCTCCTCGATCTCGCCCACCTGGAAGCCCGCCTCGACGGCCGCCACCGCGCCGCCCATCTCGTCGATGCGCGCGATGTACTCCCACGCGCGGCGCTCGACCTCGTCGGTGAGCCACTCCAGGTAGTACGAACCGCCGAGCGGGTCGGGCGTGTCGGTCACGCCGCTCTCGTGCGCGATGACCTGCTGGGTGCGCAGCGCGATGCGCGCCGCCTCCTGCGTCGGCAGCCCGAGGGCCTCGTCGTATCCGTTGGTGTGCAGGCTCTGCGTGCCGCCGAGCACCGCGGCGAGGCTCTGCAGCGCCACGCGCACCACGTTGTTGAGCGGCTGCTGGGCGGTGAGCGTCGCGCCGCCGGTCTGGGTGTGGAAGCGCATGAGGGTGCTCGCCGGGAGTGCGGCCCCGAAGCGCTCGGTCATGATGCGGTGCCACATGCGGCGGCTCGCGCGGAACTTCGCCACCTCCTCGAAGAAGTTGTTGTGCGCGTTCCAAAAGAAGCTGATGCGCGGCGCGAAGTCGTCCACCCGCAGGCCCGCATCCACCGCGGCCTGCACGTACGCGATCGCGTGGGCGAGGGTGAAGGCCAGCTCCTGCACCGCGGTGCTGCCCGCCTCGCGGATGTGGTAGCCCGACACCGAGATGGTGTTCCAGCGCGGCACGTGCTCGGCGCAGTACGCGAAGATGTCGGTGATGATGCGCATCGACGCCCGCGGCGGGTAGATGTAGGTGCCGCGCGCGACGTACTCCTTGAGCAGGTCGTTCTGGATCGTGCCGCTGATGCGCGAGGGGTCCACGCCCCGCTCCTCGGCCACGAGTTGGTAGAGCAACAGCAGGATCGCCGCCGTGGAGTTGATCGTCATCGAGGTGGTGACCCGGTCCAGCGGCAGGTCGGCGAGCAACGCCCGCATGTCCTCGATCGAGTCGATCGCCACGCCCACCTTGCCCACCTCGCCGGCGGCCCGCGGGTGGTCGCTGTCGTAGCCCATCTGCGTGGGCAGGTCGAAGGCGCACGACAGGCCCGTCTGGCCCGCCTCGAGGAGGAACTTGAAGCGTGCGTTGGTGTCGGCCGCCGTGCCGAATCCCGCGTACTGGCGCATCGTCCAGGCACGGTCGCGGTGCATCGTGGCGTGGATGCCGCGCGTGTACGGCGGCGCACCGGGCGCGCCGAGGCGTTCCTCGGGCGACCACCCGGCGAGGCTCGCGGCGTCGTAGCGCGCCCCGATCTCGATGCCCGAGTCGGTGCGATGCGCCCCGCCCGCCATGCGGGTCAGGCTACGAGCGGCCCGACGGGCGGGCGGCGACGACGGCGATCTCCACGAGCCACTCGGGGCGCGCGAGCGCGGGCACGCTGACGAGCGTCGACGCGGCACGGTGGCCGCCGAGCGCGGCGTCGCGCCGAGCCATCACCGCGTCGAGGCGCGTGCGCAGCACCGCGGGATCGGCGGGCGCCACGACGTAGGTGGTGACCGAGACGGCGTCGGCGAGCGTCATGCCCGCCTCGGCGAGGATCGCCGCGAGGTTCGCCCACACCACGTCGGCCTGTGCGGCGACGTCGGCCGGCACCGACCCGTCGGCGCGCGTCGGCACGACGCCCGAGGTGACGACGAGGTCGCAGCCCGCGGGCACGGCCACCCCGTGGGCGTACGCGGCCGCGGGCGGCGCGATGGACGCGGGTCGCAGCTCGCGCGGGACGCGTTCGTCGGTCATGCGCGCCACCGTACCGCGAGGCGCGAACACGAGGCCGCCTCGACGCTCCGTGGCAGACTGACCGACGTGCCGACGCCGACCACGCGCCGCGAGCAACTCGCCGACATCCAGGTGCTCGAGCGCATCCAGCAGCGCGTGCTGTGGCTCGCCGTGCGCATGGTGGACCACGCCAACCGCGAGCGACCCCCTGCACGCGCGCCCGGCGGCCGCGACGCCGAGTACCAGGTGAAGGTGGGTGGCCACATGGCCTCCAGCGCGAGCGTGGTGGGCATCATGACCTCGCTCTGGTTCGGCCACCTCAACGGCGACGACAAGGTCGCGGTGAAGCCGCACGCCTCCCCCATCTTCCACGCGATCAAGTACCTCACGGGCGAACTGGATCGCTCCTACCTCACGCGCCTGCGCAGCCTGGGCGGCCTGCAGTCGTATCCCAGCCGCACCAAGGATCCCGACGTCGCGGACTTCTCCACCGGCTCGGTGGGCCTCGGTGCGGTGGCGCCGCTGTTCGCGAGCATGGCGCGCCGCTACGTCGACGCGCACTTCGGTGCACGACCCTCCGCGCGCTTCATCGCCACGGTCGGCGACGCCGAACTGGACGAGGGCAACGTGTGGGAGGCGATCGCGGACCCCGCGCTGCAGGGCCTCGGCAACGTGATGTGGGTCGTGGACGCCAACCGCCAGAGCCTCGACCGCGTGGTGCCCGGCATGAAGATCCGCAAGTTGCAGCAGTTCTTCGCCGACGCGGGCTGGCACGTCGTGGAGGCCAAGTACGGCCACCGCCTGCAGGCGGCCTTCGAACGCCCGGGCGGCACCTCGCTGCGCGGCTGGATCGACGACATGTCCAACGAGCGCTACCAGAGCCTGTTCGCGCTGCGTGGCGAGGACCTGCGCGAGGCGTTCCTGGAGGGCGCGCCCAGGTCGGTCGCGACGATGATCGCGACGCTGCCCGAGGAGGAGGTCGCTCCGCTGGTGCAGAACCTGGGCGGCCACGACATCGGGCTGCTGCTGGACGCGTACCGCGAGTGCGACCTCGTCACCGACCGCCCGAGCGTCGTGTTCGCCTACACGGTCAAGGGCTGGGGCTTGCCCATCGCGGGCGACCCGCTCAACCATGCGGCGTTGCTCTCGGGCACGCAGATGGACGAACTGCGGGCACGTTGCGGCCTCACGCCCGACACGGAGTGGGACCGCTTCGCGCCCGACACCGACGAGGACCGCGTGTGTCGGGCCGTGGGCGGCGACGTGAACAACCAGCCGGTGCCCCCGCGGCCTGCGCTGCGCGTGCCCGCGCAGGTCGGCCTCGCGCTGGGTGCCAAGCCCGTCTCCACCCAGGAGGCGTTCGGGCGGCTGCTCACCGGGTTCGCCGCCCACCCCGAGGTGGCGGCGCGGCTCGTCACCACCTCGCCCGACGTGAGCGTGAGCACCAACCTCGGCGGCTGGATCAACAAGTTCGGCGTCTTTGCGCCCGAGGCGCAGCCCGACTTCCTCGGCGACGACCGCCTGCTGAAGTGGAAGGAGGGTCCCGAGGGTCGCCACCTCGAGTTGGGCATCAGCGAGATGAACCTCTTCCTCACGCTGCACGCCCTCGGCCTCGGACATGAACTGCACGGCGAGCACCTGCTGCCGATCGGCACGGTGTACGACCCCTTCGTGTGCCGCGGCCTCGACGCGCTCATCTACGCGCTCTACAACGGTGCGCGGTTCGTGGTGGTCGGCACGCCGTCGGGCGTCACGCTCGCGCCCGAGGGGGGTGCCCACCAGAGCACCGTGACGGTCTCGATCGGCCTCGAGTTGCCGGGCATCACCTACGCCGAGCCGTGCCACGCACGCACCCTGGACTGGCTCCTGTGCGACGGCCTCGCGCGCCTCGGCGCGCCCGACGGCGACTCGCTCTACCTGCGCCTCTCCACCCGCCCCGTGGACCAGACGCCGCTCGAGGCGCTCGTGGCCGCGCGCGGCGAGGACGCCGTGCGCACCGACGCGATCGCGGGTGGCTACCGCCTGCGCGAGGCGCGGGACGCCGCCGACGTGCTGCTCGTGGCGACGGGGGCGGTGGTGCCGGAGGCGCTCGCCGCGGCCGAGGCGCTCGAGGCCGAGGGCGTCGGCGCCGTCGTGATCGACCTCTGCTCGCCCGACCGGGTGTACCGCGCGTGGCGCGGGGCGCTGCGGAGCGCGGCCCGCACCGCGTCACCGGCCGCGCACCTCGGCCACGTGGAGGCGCTCGTGGCACCGCACGAGCGCACGCTGCCGATCGTCACGGTGCACGACGCCGCCAGCCACGCCCTCGCGTGGATCGGCTCGGTGTACGGCCAGCGGGTCGTGCCCGTCGGGGTCGACGAGTTCGGCCAGTCGGGCTCGATCGCCGAGCTCTACGGCACCTTCGACCTGCTGCCCGAACAGATCGTCAACGCCGCGCTCCTCGCCACGCACTGACCCGCGTCGGGGCGCCGCGCGGGCGTCGAGGCGCCGCGCGGGCGTCGAGCGTCCAGCGTCGTACACTGCGCCCGTGGCCCTCCTCGACCACCCCGGCACCCGCAGCGCCGAGATCGACGGCGTTGCGCTCACGCCCAAGCAGGTGCGTCAGATCTCGATTCCCACCTTTGCCTCCGTCGAGGAGGAACGCCTCGAGCGCAAGCGCAAGCTCGCGGGGGCGCTGCGCATCTTCGGGCGACTCGGTTTCGGCGAGGGAGTCGCGGGCCACATCACGGTGCGCGACCCCGAGCACCCCGAGTTGTTCTGGGTCAATCCCTTCACGATGAGCTTTCGCCAGGTGCGCGTGAGCGACCTCATCCTCGTGGACCACGACGGCAACGTCGTGTACGGCTCGGAGCCGGTCAACCGCGCGGCGTTCTGCATCCACTCCGCGCTCCACCAGGCGCGCCCCGACGTGGTGTCGGCCGCGCACGCGCACTCCACCCACGGCAAGGCGTGGTCGTCGCTCGGTCGCCGCCTCGACCCCATCACGCAGGACGCCTGCTACTTCTACGAGGACCACGTGCTCATCCGGGAGCAGGGCGGCAAGGTCGTCTTCGAACTCGAGGCGGCACGCGAGATCGCCGCGCACTTCCCCGCGGGCAAGGCCGCGATCCACCAGAACCACGGCCACTTCACGGTGGGACCCACCGTGGACGCCGCCGCCTTCTGGTTCATCACGATGGAGCGGTCCTGCCAGGCCCAGCTGCTCGCCGAGGCCGCGGGCGATCCGATCTCGATCCCCCACGACATGGCCGTCGCGACGCGCGACCTCGCGGGCTCGCACGCCGCGGGCTGGCTGCACTTCCAGCCGCTGTGGCAGGAGATCTGCCGCACCGACCCCGACCTGTTCGACTGAACGACGCATCGCCGGCCCCCGTCGGCGCGGTCTCGCGCACGCTCGCGACCGCGCCGCCCGAGGCGCTGTTCCTGCTCTCGGCGATCGGGCAATACGCGGGCGCGGTCGTCGCCGTCTCGATCTTCGACGAGGTCGCGCCCGCGACCGTCGCGTGGTTCAGGGTCATCGGGGCCGCGGTGGTGCTACTCGTGCTCTCGGGCCCGGCGCTGCGACGCCACGGCCGATGGACGGGCCCGCAACTGGCCGCAGCGGCGACATTCGGCGTTGCCACCGCCGCGATGAACCTCACCTTCTACCTCGCGATCGAGCGCCTGGACCTCGGCAAGGGCGTGGCGATCGAGTTCGTGGGGCCGATCCTCGTCGCGGCGCTGCGCACCCGCAGCCGACGCAACGGCATCGCGTTGCTCGCCGCCACGGCCGGCGTGCTGACGCTGACCGGCGTGGAGGTGGACGACAACCTGCTCGGCCTCGTCTACATCTTCCTCGCCTCCGCGATGTGGGCGCTCTACATCGTGTTCGGTGCGCGGGTCGCGCGCGTCACCGACGGCGCGGCGGGCCTCGGCGTGGGCCTCGCCGTGGGCGCCGCGGCGATCGCACCCTTCGGGCTCGCCGACGCGGCCACGGTCCTGGCCGCGCCGCGGCTGCTCGGGCTGTGCGTGCTGGTGGGCGTGCTGTCCAACGTGGTGGGCTATGGCATCGACCAGTACACGCTGCGGCGCATCCCGGTGCGACGCTTCTCGCTCCTGCTCGCGCTCCTGCCCGTCACCGCGACGCTGTTCGGCGTCGCGTTCCTCGACCAGACGCCCTCGCGCATCGACCTGCTCGGGATCGCACTCGTGCTCGTGGGCGTCGCAGTCCAGCAGCGCGAGACGCTCGCCACATGACGCTACGCGGTGCGCACGTGCACGCCGCGTAGACTGATCCCGCGAGCGAAGGAGCGTCTCCTCGGCCGTGCCCCCGTCACCCCCACGATGACCCGTTCCCCCCGACGCGTCCCGTCCCTCGTCCTCGCCGTCGCCGCCGTGCTCGGCGCGCTGGGTCCCGTCGCGCCCGCGCGGGCCGACGAGGGTCGCCTGCCCGGCGGCGTCGTGATCAACGGCCGCGGCTTCGGCCACGGCCGGGGACTCAGCCAGTACGGGGCGTACGGCTGGGCCACGCAACGCGGCTGGGGCTGGGAGCAGATCGTCGACTTCTACTACGGCGGCGCCACGGGCAACGCGCGCGGACTGCTCGAAGCCCCCAACCAGGAGATGAGCGTCGTGCTCTCCGCCATGGACGCCAAGCGCGTCGGCATCTTCGCCCGCCAGACCGCGGTGGTGTCGGACGACGGGACGCTGCGGCTGCTCGAGGACCCCGACCAGGGTCGTCGCTGGAGCGCGATGGTGGCGCGCGAGAAGCCCGGGGCGCAGCGCGTGTATCTCGTGTGGGGCTCGACCACGCGGACCTGCCCCGCCGAGGGCTCCGAGCTCGGGGGCGGCTGGACGCTCGTCGGGGAGTTCGCCGAGGGGGCGTCGTTCGCGACCAACGCGGGCGGTGATCCCGCGGCCGCCCCGCTCGCCACCGTCGGGCTGTGCGAGCCGCGCGCCGGCGGCCACAACGTGCGCTACTACCGCGGCGTCGTGCGCGCCACCAACAACTCGCGCAACGAGAACCGCACGATCAACGTCGTGCGCATGGACGACTACCTGCGCGGGGTCGTGCCGCGCGAATCCCCCGCGTCGTGGGGTGACGCGGCCGGCGGGGCGGGGATGCACGCGCTGCGCGCCCAGGCGGTGGCCGCGCGCTCGTATGCCACGACGGAGAACCGCTACGCGGGCCTCGCGCGCACCTGCGACTCGCAGGACTGCCAGGTGTACGGCGGGGCCGCGCTGCGCACCTCGCTCAACGGCGCCCCGAGCGTGCTCGAGCACCCCAACACCGACCGCGCCGTGGCCGAGACGAGCGGGGTGGTGATCCGCGCCGCGGGTGGCGCGGGGCCGGTGCAGCGCACCGAGTTCTCCTCGTCCAACGGCGGGCGCACCGCGGGTGGCACGTTTCCCGCACAGGCCGACGAGGGGGACCTCGTGGCCAATCCCCCGCTCACGGTCTGGACCCGCGTGCTGTCCGCCGCCGCCGTCGCGGCCAAGTATCCCGCGATCGGTGCGCTCGCCTCGGTGACGACCGCGCACGACGGCCAGGGCGGCGACTTCGGCGGCTACACCACGCAGGTCACCATCTCGGGCACGACCGGCAGCGTCACGATGTCGGGCTGGGACTTCCGCGGCGCCTTCGACCTGCCCGCCCCGTGGTACGGCGCGACGCCGGTGTTCGGCCCCGAACTGGACGCCGCGCCGGTGGGTTCGATGCTGTTCATCGGGGACTCGGTGGGCGAATCCATCGCCGCGGAGTTCGGCGCCGTCGTGTCCCCCGCCTACCCGTCGGTCAACTTCCAGGTGCTCGCCAACCGTTGCCTGGTCGGCGCGGCGTGCGTCGCGCCCGACAAGGGTCAGCCCGACGCCCTCGGTGTGGTCAACTCGCTGTCGGCCGACTCGTTCCCCTCCGTGGCGATCGTGCAACTCGGCTACAACGACGACCCCGCGACGATCGCCGGGGACGTGGGGCAGGTGGTCAACGCGATGAACGCGCGCGGCGTGGGACGCATCGTGTTCGTCAACCTCTCCACCCGGCGCGCATCCGCCGGCTACGACGCGACCAACGGCGCACTCGCCGCCGCGGCGGTGACCTATCCCAACGTGAGCGTGCTGGACTGGAACGCCGCGAGCGCGGGCGCGGAACGCGACCGATGGTTCCACGACGACGTGCACCTCACCACCACGGGCCGCGCGGAGTTCGTGCTCTTCCTGCGCCGCGAACTCGACGCGCTGCGCGCCGCGGGCATCATCACCACGGGTGCGGCGGGCGGCGTGCCGCTCGCGGTGCCGCTCGTGCGGGGCAACCGTGGCGCACCGGTGGCCGACCTGCAGAAGGCGCTCAACGCGGCGCTCGGCCTGCGTCGGCGCGAGCGGCTCGCCACCGACGGCGTGCTCGGCAAGGGCACGGTGGTTGCGATCTCGCGCTTCGAGGAGACCCAGGGTCTGCCTGCGGACGGCGTGGCCGACGAGGCCGTGCTCGCGCGGCTCGGCATCGATCCCGCGGGGTTCGTGCTGCGCGCGGGCGCGCGCCACGCGAGCATCGCCACGGCCCAGACGGCGCTCGCGCGCGTGCTCAAGGTGCGCCTGGCCGCCGACGGCGTCTACGGCGCGGGCACCACCAAGCAGGTCCGGCGCTTCCAGAAGGTCGTCGGCCTGCGCACGACGGGCGCGCTGGACCGCACGACCTGGCTCGCGTTGCTCGCGGCGTCCGCTGCCGCGGGCTGACCCTCGCGCCGACTAGGCCGTCGCGAAGCGGCGGCGCCAGGCGTCGGCGCTCACGAGCCCCGGGTACGCCGCCCGCCAGTCGCGGCGCAGGCGGCGCTGGTGCCGCGCGAGGTCCAGCACCACGCGCCCCACCTCGCCGAGCAGCAGGAAGAAGCGCCGCCGGTCCCGCTCGCACACGAAGCCCTCGTCGAGTCGGTCGTGGCGGTAGAGGATGCGGTCGTGGCGCACGGCGAGGCCGACTGCACGCGAGTCGATCGGCGCGGTGCGCAGGCGCCGCGAACGCAGTGCCCGCGGCAGCAGGTAGCCGCCGAGCAACGGTACCGCGGCGAGGAACCCGAGGAGCCGCAGCGCCCTGGGCCGCGGGCGGGAGCGACCCACGGCCGCCAGTTCCGGGCCGAGCGGCGCCGGGCGCTCCTCGGCCACGACGCGGATCGCGTCGTGGAACGCTCCGTGGTCCAGCGCCGCGAGGTGCGCGGGACCCGCGAGGTATGCGCGCATGCCGCGGATCATGTACTCGGTGCTCGCGTACCGGAACGAGAACAGGTTGCGAAACGACAGCGCGACGAAGCGGCGGGCGAGGTGCCACCACCGGTGCCGGCCGAACACCAGCGTGTCGATGATCGCGAAGTTGCGCTTCTCGTAGAGCAGCGACGAGGGGTTGTTCTTGAGGCCGAAGTCGGCGTGCCACACCACGACGCCGTTGAGCGTGACCGTGTGGCGACCCGTGTGCATCAGGCCGTAGCCCACGTCGTCGCCGCGCACGAACACGGGCAACGGGTAGTCCCGCGTGAGCCACACGGGGAACGCGGTGAACCACCAGGCGGTGTAGGCAAAGCGCCGCTCCCGCGCATCCCGCACCGCGAGCCGCCGGTCGCGCAGGTCGTCCTCGCGGCCGATCGCGCGCAGCGGGTACAACGACCGCCAGCGGTAGCGGCTGCCCGCCTCGAACTGCATCCAGCGGCGTTCCTCGCTCAGCATCGCCCCGTGCACGCACAGGCGCGGGTCGCGGGCGTGGCGCAGGAGGGCCATGGTGCGCACGAGCGCCTCGGGCTCGAGCGAGATGTCGTCGTCCATGAAGACCACGTGGGTCGCCCAGCCGCGCTCGCGCGCGTGCATGAGCCCGCGGGCGAAGCCGCCGGCGCCGCCCAGGTTGGGGTTGGGCACGACCTCGATCGGGGCGTCCGCGGGTGCGTCCACGCACAGCGAGCGGGCGTTGTCCACCACCACGAGGCGGGTCGAGTCGCGCAGCGCCGGCTCCGCGGCCACGAGCGCGAGCACCCTGCGGATGGTGGGCAGCACGTAGTCCTCGCGCTTGAACGTGGTGATGGACAGCGCGAGACGCACCTCGCGGCCCGCGGAGTCGGTGGTCCAGCGCGCCTCGCGCAGTCGCGGCGTGCCGTCGCCGAGGAGGCGCAGCCACAGCACGCCCGCGCCGCGCAGCGCGGGATCGCGCACGCCACCCAGGTCCAGTCGCGCCGTGCCGCCGACGAGGTCGACGCCGGCCACGACACGCTCGCGGCGCCCGAGCGGCCCGCGGCGTGCAGCGACGGCCACGACCTCAGCACGCCGCGCACCCGGGGCGGAGACGGTCACGGCCAGTCGATCCACGTCGGTGAGGCGCCGCCAGCGACCGAGGTGGAACGCCCCGAAGGCGGTGTCGTGGGTCGTCTCGCCCGCACCGGTGCGCTCGTAGAGCGTGGGCTCCGTCTCGGCGTCGGGCGCGGGCAGGGTGCGCTGCAGCAGCGCGGAGGCGGGTCCGCTCATGCGAGCGGGTCGACCGCGAACGCGGGCAGCGCGCCGCCGTCCCCGAGCGCGCCCAGGATCACGTCCACGAGGCCGAGCGCCTCGTGGATGGTCGTGTCCATGTCGAGGTAACGGTAGGTGCCGAGCCGACCGAGGAACGTGACGCCCCGGGCGGCTCGCGCCCGCGCGACGTACCGACCGAGTTGCTCCTGTTCTCGCACGAGGCGGATCGGGTAGTAGGGCACGTCGGTCGGACCGCACTCGCGGCTGTACTCGCGGTAGACCACCGTGCGCTCGTGCGACTCCCACGGCGCGAAGTGCTTGTGCTCGGTGATGCGCGTCCACGGCACGGACGCGTCGCAGTAGTTGACCACCGGGCACCCCTGGTAGTCGCCGTCGGCCACCTCGGGTTCGAAGTCCAGCGTGCGGTAGCCGAGCCGTCCGTGCTCGTGGTCGAAGTACGCGTCGATCGGGCCCGTCCAGAGCACGTGGTCGAACGCCGCGAGCTCGCCGCGGCTCACCGCCCGCGCCAGGTGCACCCGCACGCGAGGGTGGTCGAGGATCGCCTCCACGATCGGCGTGTAGCCCCCGTCGGGGATGCCCTGGTACGGATGGTTGAAGTACGAGTCGTCGTCGGTGAAGCGCAGGGGCAGTCGCGCGAGGATGCTCGCGGGCAGCTCGCGGGGCTCCACGCCCCACTGCTTGCGCGTGTAGCCCGCGAAGAACGCCTCGTAGAGCTCGCGGCCCACGAGACGCAGCGCCTGCTCCTCGAACGACGCGGGCTCGCGGATCGTGGCGTCGGCGCGCGCGGCGACGAACCGCTCGGCCTCCTCGGGCGTCATCGAGGTGCCGAAGAACGCGTTGATGAGCCCGAGGTTCATCGGCATCTGGTACGCGCGGTCCCCCACCATGGCGCGCACGCGGTGACGGTAGGGCCGCATCGTGGCGAAGCGGCGCACGTAGTCCCAGACCCGCTCGTGCGGCGTGTGGAAGATGTGCGGCCCGTAGACGTGCACGAGCACGCCCGTGTCGTGGCGGCGCGTGTGGCAGTTGCCCGCCACGTGGTCGCGCGCGTCGAAGACGTCCACCTCGTGGCCCGCGTCGGCCAAGCCCCGCGCCGCGACGGCACCCGAGAAGCCGGCGCCGACGACGGCGAAGTGCGTCACGCCCCCGGGCGGGTCAGTGCGAGAGCCAGGGCGCGCACGCCCCGTCGAGCTCGCGGATCTGGATCCGGTCGCGGTTGGCCCAGGTGACCTCGTTGGCGGGGTCGGGGCGCAGGCTGAAGGTGCGGAAGCTCATGTCGGTCGTGTCGATCGCGAGGATGCGGCCCACCAGCGAGTCGCCGAGGCCCAGCAGCAGCTTCAGCGCCTCGAGCGCCTGGATCGAGCCGACGATGCCCGGCAGCACGCCCAGCACCCCCGCCTCGGCGCAGCTCGGCGCGAGTTCGGCGGGCGGCGGCTCGGGCACCATGTCGCGGTAGGTGGGGCCCTCGAGCGGGTGGAACACGCTCACCATGCCCTCGAAGCGGAAGATCGAGCCGTGCACCACGGGGATGCCCAACTTCACGCTCGCGTCGTTGAGCAGATAGCGGCTCGGGAAGTTGTCGGCGCCGTCCACGATGACGTCGTAGCCGGCGATGACCTCCATCACGTTCTCGGCCGAGAGCCGCACGTCGTAGGTGACGACGTCCACGTCGGGGTTCAGCATCGTGAGGGTCTTCTTGGCCGAGTCCACCTTGCGCTCCCCCACGCGGTCCAGGTTGTGGAGGATCTGGCGCTGCAGGTTGGACGCGTCCACCACGTCCATGTCCACGATGCCGAGCGTGCCCACGCCCGCCGCGGCGAGATACAGGGCGGCCGGCGAGCCCAGACCACCCGCACCGAGGAGCAGCACCTTGCTCGCGAGCAGACGCGCCTGACCCGCGGTCCCCACCTCGGGCAGCAACAGGTGGCGCTGGTAGCGCTCGCGCTGGTCGGGCGTGAGGAGCGCGGGGCGCGCCCACGCGCGGCCCTCCTCCTTCCACTTGCCGAAGCCCCCCGCCATGCTCACGGGCCGCTCGTAGCCCAGCTGGCGCAGGGTCTGCGTCGCGAACGCGCTGCGCACGCCGCCCGCGCAGTACACGACGACGGGCACGGACTTGTCGGGGATGCGGGACTCGATCTGGGCCTCCAGGTGGCCGCGCGGGATGTGCACGACGTCGGGGAGCGCGCCCTGCTCGTACTCGTCGGGCTCGCGCACGTCCAGCACGACCGTGCCCGGCTGGGCGATGCACGCCGCGGCCTCGGCGGTGTCGATCTCGACGATCTGGGCCTTGGCGGCCGCGAGCAGGTCGCGGAACGTCGTCATGGAACGACCAGCCTACCGTCGGCTCCCCGCGCGACCGGCCTACGCAGCGCAGATCGCGGGAAGCACCGCCGAGAGCGACGCGACCAGCACCACCTCGGCGAGGTGGTCCATCTCCGTGGCCTCGCCGTTCACGATCACCACGCGTGCGCCGGCGGCACGCGCCCGCGGCACGCAGTTGGCCGCCGGGTAGACGGAGAGCGTCGAGCCGACCGTGAGCAGCACGTCGCAGTCCTCGGATGCGGCCAACGCCGCCGCCATCACCTCCTCGTCCAGCGACTGGCCGAACAGGATCGTGTCGCTCTTCAGGATCCCGCCGCACGCGAGGCAGGGGGGATCGGCGTCCCCTGCGGCGACGCGCTCGAGCGCCTCGGTCATGGGTCGCCGCTCGCCGCAGCCCCAGCAGCGCGTGGCGAGGATCGAGCCGTGCACCTCGTGCACGAGCGAGGGGTCGTTGCCCGCGCGCTGGTGCAGCCCGTCCACGTTTTGCGTGACCACGCCGCGCAACACGCCGCGCCGCTCCAGTGCGACGATCGCGCGGTGACCGTCGTTGGGTCGCGGCTCGCGCGCGAACCACCGCACGCGGTTGCGCCACGCGGCGCGTCGCACGTCGGGCTCGGCCAGGTAGCACGAGAGCGTGGAGGCCCGCTCGGCGGCGGGATCCCGCGTCCACACGCCGTTCGGGCCGCGAAAGTCGGGGATGCCCGAGTCGGTCGAGAGTCCCGCGCCGGAGAGCACGGTCACGCGGCGCGCGCCCCGCACCGCCGCACACGCCGCGTCGACGAGACGCGGGTCGGTCGGCGGGATCACCGCGTCCGCGGGGGCGGCGCTCGGGGGGATCAGGGCGCGGTGAAGCGCTCGGCGAGGTCGATGAGGAGTCGCGTGCCGTAGCCCGTGGCTCCCCGCTGCAACCAGCCCGAGTCGGCGTCGGCCCACATCGGGCCCGCAATGTCGAGGTGCGCCCAGGGGCGCCCGCCCGTGAACTCGTCGAGGAACAGGGCGGCCGTGATCGCCCCCGCGTCCGCACCGCCGACGTTCTTCATGTCGGCGATGTAGGAGTCGATCATCTTGCGGTACTCGCGCTCGAGGGGCAACTGCCAGAGCCGCTCCTGCGTGCGCCCCGCGCACGCGAGCAGCTGGTCCACGACGCCCTGGTGGTTGCCCATCACACCCGCCATGTGCGGCCCGAGTGCGCGGGCGCAGGCACCGGTGAGCGTGGCGATGTCCACGATCGCGTCGGGCTCCTGCTCGGCGGCGAGCGAGAGACCGTCGGCGAGGATGAGGCGACCCTCGGCGTCGGTGTTGTGGATCTCCACGGTCTTGCCGTTGCGGATGGTGATGACGTCGCCCATCTTGAGCGCGCTGCCGGACGGGAGGTTGTCGGTGCACATGAGGTAGCCCGTCACGTCGGCGCGGCAGCCCAGCGCCGCGAGCGACGCCATGGTGGCGAGCACCGCGGCGGCGCCGCTCATGTCGGCCTTCATCATCGCGTGCGACGGGTCGGAGGGCTTGAGGCTGATGCCGCCCGAGTCGTAGGTCACGCCCTTGCCCACGAGCACGAGGTGCGGCCGCGTGCCGCGGCCGGTGCCCGTGTAGGAGAGACGCACCATGCGCGGCGGCTCGACGCTGCCCTGGTTGACGCCGATCATCCCGCCGCACCCCATGGCGAGCAACTGGTCCTTGTTGAACGTCTCCGCGCGCAGCCCGCTCGCGGCCGCGAGTGCCACGGCGCGGTCGGCGAGCATGCGTGCCGTGAGGTACGCGGGCGGCATGTTGGCCAGGTCCCGCGCCAGGCACACGGCGTCGGCGATGGTCGCGCCGCGGGCGACGCCGCGCCGCGCCGCGGCCTGTGCGCCGGCCGGCACCACGAGGCTCACGTGGTCGAGCTTCGGCGTCGCCGCCTTGTCGCCCTTGAGCGCGTCGTAGCGATGGGTCGCGAGGCGCAGTCCCTCCGCCACCGCTTGGACGAGGCCCGCGCGGTCACCGCGGCCCAGCGAGGCGAGGTCGGTGGCGAGGTGCGCATGCGACGCGGCGGCCCGTGCCATCTGGGCGGCGGCGGTGCGCAGCGCGGCCGCATCCAACTTCCGCGGGTCGCCCACGCCCACGCCAATCACGACCGACGAGCCACGGCCGGGCACGCTCACGACCTGGCCGGGCTTGCCCTCGAAGCCCATCGCGGAGAGTTGCGCGCGGGACAGCGGCATCTCCCGGGGCACGGGACCGCGCGCGGGGATCGCCACCCCGTGCGCCGTGGCGGATCGCGGCGTGCGCCGCTCGACCGTCACCTGCATCCCGGGCAACCTACACCTCCTTGGCGACGAGCGAGGTGCCTTCCTGCCAGCGCGCGAGCGTCCAGAGCAGGTCGGACAGCCGGTTGAGGTACGGCCCGACGTGCGACGGCGCGGGTGTCGCGGTGAGCGTCTCGCGCTCCGCACGCCGCACCGTCGTGCGCGCGACGTCGAGCAACGCCGCCACGCGGGTGCCGCCGGGCACGACGAACTCGGTGGGGTGCGTGAAGCGGTCGTCGAGTGCGTCGATCATGCGCTCGAGCGCCGTGACCATCTCGGCGGTGATCAGCGACTTGCCGGGCACGAGCTTGTGCCGGTTCTCGGGGAGGGTGGCGAGTTCGGCCATCAGCACCCACAGGTCGCGCATGAGCGGCACGAGCATCTCGTCCAGCTCCGACCCGGGCCCGGCCTCGGCGCGCACCACGCCGATCGCCGCCTGTGCTTCGTCGACGGCGCCGTAGGCGCGCGGGAGGGGCGAGTCCTTCGAGACGCGCCCGCCGTAGAGCAGGCCCGTCGTGCCGTCGTCGCCGACGCGGGTGTAGATGCGCGAGCGCTCGCCGTCGCGGGGGGTCACGGTCGCTGGACGCTAGTGGGCGCGGCTCAGGCGCGCGCGGCGGAGGGCGACAGGTCGCGCACGGCGGCCCGGTGGTCCAGGTCGGGGTCGAGCGGCAGCACCATCAGCGACGAGGTCGTGACGCCCGCGTCGAAGTAACGCTGGATGTGCGCACGGCACTCGGCGGGCGTGCCGTGCACCACCAGGTCGTCCACCACCGCGTCGGGGATGGCGGCGAGCGCGGCCTTGCGGTCACCCGCGCTCCAGGCCTCCCACATGGCACCGAGGGCGTCGCCGCGGCCGAGCCAGCGGTGAAACTCGGCGTACACGGGCACGTTGAGGTACGCGGCGATCGCGTAGCGGGCCGCGGCGCGCACGCGATCGGCGTTGACGCTGGGGCACACGTAGATGCGGGCGACGATCTCGCGGTCCGCACCGTCGGCGGCGGCGCGCACCTCGGCCACCACCGTGCGCACGTCCGCGGCCGAGAGCCAGTTGATGATCGGGCCGTCCGCCTCGCGCGCGGCGAGGCGCAGCATGCCCGGGCGCAGCGCGGCGACGAGGATCGCGGGCGGCACCTCCGGCCGGATGCCGAGGCGAAAGCCGTCCACCGCGAAGGTGTCGTAGCGGCGCGAGACCTTCTCCCCCGTCAGCGCCTCGCGCAGGAACCGCACCATGTCGCGGGTGCGCTTGTAGGGCTCGACGAACGGGATCCCGTTCCAGCGCTCGACGATGACGTTGCTCGACGACCCGATGCCCACCGCCACGCGGCCCGGGGCCGCGTCGGCGAGCGACGCGACCGACTGCGCCATGAGTGCCGGGGCGCGCGTGTAGGCGGGCACGATCGCCGTGCCGAGCCGGAGGCGCGGCTCCCACGCGGCGGCGAGCACGAGCGGCGTGAAGCCGTCGGCTGCGTCGGCCTCGCCCGACCACACGTCGCTGTAGCCGAGCTCGGCCAGTTCGCGGATCGCGTCGCGTTGCGCGTGCAGGTGCCCGGGCAGCGGCACCGTCATGCCGTCGCGGCGCCGCATCGTCCCAAGCCTACGAGTCGCGGCCCGCTCGGGGAGCGGCGGCGGGCGCCGCCCGCGGCGGACGGTCGCGTCAAGCGAGCAGGGCGCGCGCGATGAGGTCGGTGCCGAAGCCGGTGAGGATCGTGAGGTAGGTGAGGCCCGTCGCGGCCATCACCGCCGAATAGTTGCGCTCGCGCAGCGCAGCGCGCGCCACGAGCGCGAGCACGCCCGTGAGCGCGGCACACGCGGCCCAGAACCAGCCGAGCACGCCGCCCCAGCCGTCGTCGATCGCGCCCGTGAGCACCTCCAGCATCCCGGGCGGCCAGAACAGCAGGGCCACCTCGAGCGGCCAGACGACCATCAGGGCGCGCACCAGGTCGTTGAGCAGCCGCCGCGGCATGCCGGGCGCGACGAGGTACCAGTGCCCGAGCAGCATTGCATCGGACACGAGCCCGAGGAACGCAAGCCCCACCGCCACCCGTGCCATGCCGAGTGCGACGACACCCGCGTCCACGTCCGCGTCCGCGCCGAGGCCATCGGCGACCGCCGCGAGGCAGCCGACGAGCGCCATCGCGACGGCCACGAGGTCGGCGCGCACCGGCACCGAGGGTCGCACCGCGCCCGCGAGCGCCACGAGCGCCACGAGCGCGGCCGCGGCATCCCGCGCGGGCACCGCGTGGATCGTGAGCCCCGCGACGCACGCACCCGCCGCGACGACGCCGAAGGTGCCGCGCACGAGCCGCGCGTAGCCCCCCGAGACCTCGCCCGTGCGCAGCGTCCACCAGCCCCAGAACAGGCCTCCACCGGCCCACTGCAGCAGCACGGTGGCCGCGTCGAGACGCAGGTCAGCCCCCCGCCGCGACGGCGCGACGCACGCTCAGCCGATCACCGCGAGATCGCGGTCCACGTGGTTCATGCGTTCGGGACCCGCGTCGGTCGCCACCACGATGTCCTCGAGGCGCATGCCCCACCGGCCCTCCACGTAGATGCCCGGCTCCACGCTGAACGCATGCCCGGCCACGATCGGCGTCGCGTTGCCCTCCACCATGTAGGGGTCTTCGTGGGCCGCCATGCCGATGCCGTGACCGACGCGGTGGATGAAGTGCTCACCCCACCCCGCGTCGGCGATCACGCGTCGCGCGGCGGCGTCCACCGACTCGCAGGCCGCGCCCACGCGCGCGGCCTCGACGCCCGCCTGCTGCGCGCGTCGCAACACCCCCCACGCCTCGTGCACCTCCGGGGTCGGCTCCCCCACGTGCACGCAGCGAGTGATGTCGCTGCAGTAGCCCGCGAGCGTGCCGCCGAAGTCGCACAGCACGATGTCGCCGCGCGCGATCGTGCGCGACCCGGGTTCGTGGTGCGGGCTCGCGGCGTGCGGGCCCGAGGCGACGATCGCGAAGTTGACCGTGTCGTGGCCCTCGGCGAGCAGGCGCGCCGAGATCTCGGCCGCCACCTGGGCCTCGGAGCGGCCGAGCAACGGGATCTCGCCGGCCCGGAGCGCCACCGCGACGCGGTCGGCCGCCGCACCGGCGCGGCGCAGCGCCGCCACCTCGGTCGCGTCCTTGGCGATGCGCAGGGGCCCGACGACGTCCACGCCCCGCACCCAGCGCACTCCCTCGATACGTGCGAGCAGGTCCACGAGGAAACGGGCCCACGTCTCGTCGCCGATCGCCACGGTGCGGGCCCCGCGCAGCAGCCCCGCCACGATCCCGACCGGGTCCTGCGTCTCGGTCCACGGCCGCAGCGCAAAGACGCCGTCGCGCGGCACCACGCGCGCGGCCTCGAGCCGCGGCACGACGAGCACGGCCTCCCCTTCCCGCGGCACGACGAGTGCGGTGAGCCGCTCGAGGGGCATCGCGTGGTAGCCGACGAGGTAGGGCAGGTCGTGGCCCACCGATGCCACGAGCGCGTCCACCCCGCGGCGGGCCATCTCCTCGCGCGCCCGGGCGATGCGCCGCGCGTACGGCAGCGCGTCGGCGCCGCCTGCTCCGTGGGTGCCCGCCACCGTGACGGTCGGGGTGCTCATCGTCGCACGAGGCGCCCGGCCTGGTAGTCCTCGAACGCCTCCACGATCTGCTCGCGCGTGTTCATGACGAAGGGCCCGTAGCGCACCACCGGCTCGCGCAGCGGCTCGCCGCCGAGCAACAACACCTGTGCGGCGGCGTCCTGCGCCACGACGCGCACCTCGCCCGGTGCGCGCCGAAAGACGAGCATCCGACCGCTCTCGGCGCGGTGCGCGTTGGCCACCACGGCGCCGTCGAAGACGTGCACGAGCGCCGTGTGGTCGTCGCCCGGGGTCCACGTCACCTCGTCGCCGGCCGCGAGCGCGGCGTGCGCGTAGGTCATCGGGCTCGTGGTCTGCACGGGGCCGCGCGCGCCCATCACGGTGCCCGCCACCACCTTCAGCAGGCCGCCGTTCGGCAGCGGCACGCGCGCGAGCTCGTCGGCGTCGAAGCCCTGGTACCGGGGCGGCACCATCTTCCTTGCAGCCGGCAGGTTGACCCACAGTTGGAAACCGTGTGCCCGGGCGCCGTCGCGCATCACCTCGTCGGTGGGCAGTTCGCTGTGCACCACGCCCGACCCCGCGGTCATCCACTGCACGCCGCCGGGTCGGATCACCGCGGCTGCGCCCGTGGAGTCGCGGTGCGTCATGGCTCCGCTCAGCAGGTAGGTCACGGTCTCGAAGCCGCGGTGCGGGTGCTCCGGCGCACCCACGGCCTCGCCCGGGCCGTAGTCGGCGGGTCCCATCTCGTCCAGCAGGAGGAAGGGGTCGATGTGGTCCACGGCGGGCGTGGGAAACGGCCGGCGCACCACGAAGCCCCCGCCCTCCACGGTGCGCTGCGAGTCGATCACCCGCTCGAGCGGACGCGGGCTCACGAGGTCACCGTCGCCGCGTCGTGCGCCGCGCGCGCGTGGTAACTGGACCGCGTGAGCGGGCTGGCCTCCACGTGCGGGATGCCGAGCGACTCGCCCACGCGGGCCCAGAGGGCGAAGTCCCCGGGCGTCGCCCACGCGCGCACCGGCAGGTGCGCGGCGCTCGGGCGCAGGTACTGGCCGATCGTGACGATCGAGACGCCGACCGAGGCGAGGTCCGCCAGCAACGCCTCCACCTCGGTGCGCGTCTCACCCAGGCCGAGCATGAACCCCGACTTGGTCACGAGGCCCGCCTCGCGGGCGCGGGCGAGCACCGCGAGGCTACGGGCGTAGCCGGCGGACGGCCGCACCTCGCGCTGCAGGCGCGCCACGGTCTCCACGTTGTGGTTGAACACGTCGGGCCGCTCGGCCAACAGCACCCCGAGACCCTCGCCGCCGCGCGCATCCGACACGAGCGTCTCCACGCGGGTCCCGACCGTCACGTCGCGGATCGCGCGCACGCACGCCGCGACGTGCCCCATGCCGCCGTCCGCCAGGTCGTCGCGCGCCACCATCGTCACCACCGCGTGCGCGAGACCCATGCGCGCCACGGCCTCGGCCACCCGCCGCGGCTCGTCGGGGTCGGGCGCGAGCGGTACGCGCGTGTCCACCGCGCAGAAGCCGCAGGCGCGGGTGCACCGCTCGCCCAGCACCATGAAGGTGGCGGTCCCATCCCGCCAACACTCCGAGAGGTTCGGGCAGGCGGCCTCCTCGCAGACGGTCACGAGCCGCAGCTCTCGGACCGTGCGGCGCGTGGCGAGCACGGCCTCGGAGAGCTCGAGGCGCGGACGCAACCACGCGGGCTTGCGCCCGAGCGCCACCTCCACGCGCCGACCGCGCGCGGGGTGCTCGGGCTCCCGCACGCCGCCGGACCACGCCACGTCGCTCCGGCGCGACCCACCCGCACCCCACCGCTCGGCGGCGAGCGTCGCGACGAGGTCCACCACCTCGCGCATCGTGGCGTGCACGCCCTCCTCGGCGAGCGAGGTGACGGGGAGACCGGCGATGCCGCAGGGCACGATGTGGTCGCGCATGTAGGCGAGGTCGGGCGCCACGTTGAGCGCGAAGCCGTGCATGGTGCGCCGCGGCGACGACCCGCGTCCGACGCGCACGCCGATGGCGCAGACCTTGCGCGGCCGCGGCCCGTGCGGTTCGACCCACACGCCCGGGTATCCCGCCAGGCGCCCCGCCTCGTGCAGCCCGAGGCGCGCGAGCACCGCGACGACGAGGTTCTCCACCGCGCGCACGTGCGCGCGCACGTCGGCGGGCCCGTCGGCGCCGTGCTTGGGCGGCAACGAGAGGATCGGGTAGCCCACGAGCTGGCCCGGGCCGTGGTAGGTGACGTCTCCGCCGCGGTCGGCGGCGACGATCTCGGCGCCCACCGCCGCCGGGTCGCACCGCAGGTTGGTCGCGAGGTCGGCGCCGGGTCCGTGGGTGAAGACGTGCGGGTGCTCCAGCAGCAGCAGATGGTCGCCCACGCCGTGCGCCATGAGACCGCGCTGCAGCGAGAGCGCCTCGCGGTAGGGCACGCGCCCGAGCCAGCGAACCTCGAGCATGGGAAACTAGAGCTCCGCCGACCAGTCCTGCGTCTCGAGGACCCGCTTCATCTTGCCGAGGAAGCCCGCCGCGTACGCGCCGTCGAACGCCCGGTGGTCCCAGCTCATCGCGAGGTTGCCGAGCGGGTGGATCGCGATGCTCTCGGTGCCGTCGGCGAGGCGCACCGCCACGGGCCGACGCACGATCGCGTCGGTGGAGAGGATCGCGACCTGCGGCTGGTTGATGATCGGCATCGTGAGCACGGAACCCGCGGAGCCGTTGTTGGAGATGGTGAAGGTCCCACCCTGGATCTCGTCGGGCGAGAGCTTGCGCCCGCGCGCGCGGGTGGCGAGGTCGTGGATCTCGCGCGCGATCGCCCGCAGCCGCTTGGCGTCGGCGCTGCGCACCACGGGCACGAGCAGTCCCTGGAAGTCGAGGTCCACCGCGATGCCGAGGTCCACGTAGTGGTGCACGACGAGGTCGTCACCCTGGATGCTCGCGTTCATGTGCGGATACTCGGCGATGGCGTCCACGAGGGCGCGCGCGACGAAGGGCAGGTAGGTGAGGCTGAAGCCCTCGGACGATCGCCACTGGTCCTTCACCGCGTTGCGAGTGGCGTCGACGTTGGCGAAGTCGACCTCCACGACGCTGAAGGCGTGGGGGCTGGTGGCCTTGGAGCCGAGCATGTGGGTGCCCGTGAGTCGCCTGATCTTGGAGAGCGGGACCAACTGCTCGCGCTCGGTGGGATGCGCAAAGCGGGGAGCGGGCGCGGGCGCGGGGGCCGCTGCAGGTGCGGGCGCGGGGGCGGGAGCGACGCGCGCCACGGGGGCGGTCGTCGGCGCGGGGGCGGCGGGGGCCGGTGCGGGAGCAACACGCGCCGCGGGCGCAGGAGCCGGCGCGGTCGCGACCTTCTGCAGTTGGTGGCGATCGATGTGGTCCAGCACGTCTTCGCGCGTGATGCGGCCCCCGGGCCCGCTGCCGGCAAGTGTGTCGGGGTCGATCGCGTGCTCCGCGACGAGCCGACGCACGACCGGGGAGAGCAACTTCTGGCCGCCGCCGATGACGGCGGGGCGGGGCGCCGTGGCGACTGCCGAGACGGCGACGGGCGCGGGGGCCGGCGTAGGAGTCGGAGCGGGAGCGCGCACAGGCGCAGGTGCCGGAGCCGGTGCGGGAGCGCGCGCGGGCGCAGGCGCCGGAGCCGGCGCGGGAGCAGGCGTGGGCGCGGTCGAGGCCGCACCAACGACGCCGATCACGGTGCCGACGGCGACGGTCTCGCCCTCCTTCACGCGTATCTCGGTGAGCGTGCCGGCGACGGGCGACGGCACCTCGGTGTCCACCTTGTCGGTCGAGATCTCGAACAGCGGCTCGTCGGCCGCGACGGTGTCGCCCACCTTCTTGAACCAGCGCGTGATCGTGCCCTCGGTGACCGTCTCGCCCAACTGCGGCAGGGTGACGTCGGCCATGGTCAACCGCAGTCTCGCACGGGCCGTATCACGAGTTGAAACTCCTCCCCGTGAGACTCAGCACCGTCTCGCCGAACGTCTCGCTGAGGCTCGGGTGCGGCTGGACGAACGCGGCGATCTCGTCCACCGACGCCTCCCAGTTGACCGCGAGGTAGCCGCCCGACAACTGCTCGGTGACCCAGGGCCCGACCATGTGCACGCCGAGCACCTGGCCCGCCGAGCCGTCGGGCCGGCGCAGCGCGATCACCTTGACGAGGCCGTCGGGCTCACCGAGGATCATCGCCCGCGAGTTGGACCGGAAGTGGTGGGTCGCCACCACGACGTCGTGTCCCGCGTCGCGGGCCTCCTGCTCCGAGGGACCGGCCCACGCCACCTCGGGGTGGCAATAGATCGCCCACGGCACGCGGTCGTAGGCGACGGGAAGCACGGGCTCGCCGCGCATGTGTCGCACCGCGACGATCGCCTCGGCGTACGCCACGTGCGCGAGTTGCGGCGACGCGACGAGGTCCCCGATCGCATAGACGCCGGGTTCGCCCGTGCGGCACCACTCGTCCACGACGACGTGACCGCGTTCGTCGGTGGCGACGGCGGTGCCCGAGAGCCCGAGCAGGTCGGCGTAGGGCCGACGCCCGACCGAGACCACCACCGCATCCACGTCCACGTGCGCGTCCCCGTAGGCCACGCGCACCCCGCCGTCGGGCGCCGGGGCGTGGCCCGAGACCGCCACGCCGGTGGCGATGGTGATGCCCTTGGCGGCGAAACTCTTGACGACGACCTTCGCGACGTCGGGATCCAGGCCCGGGAGGATCTTGGGGAGGCCCTCGAGGATCGTGACCGTGGCGCCGAGGTCGGCGAAGGTGGACGCGAACTCGCAGCCGATCGCGCCGCCGCCGATCACCGCGACGCGGGCGGGAATGCGGTCCAGCATCAGCACCTCGTCGGAGGTCATGATCGGTCCGCCCGGCTCGAATCCGCGGATGGTGCGGGGCACCGAGCCGGCCGCGAGGATCACGCGGTCCCCCTGCACGGTGCGCGTGGAGCCGTCGGCCATCGTCACGGTCACGGTGCGGTCCGCGCCGAGCGACCCCGTGCCCGCGAGATAGCTGACCTTCTTCTTCTTGACGAGACCCGTGAGTCCCTTCACGAGTCCGTCCACGATTCGTTGCTTGCGCGCCTGCGCCACGGCGAAGTCCACGCTCGGCGCGCCCGCGGCGATGCCGAACTCCTTGGCGTGCGCGACGTGACGGCGCACCGCGGCGGTCTCGAGGAACGCCTTGGCGGGGATGCACCCACGGTTGAGGCAGGTGCCACCGATGACGTCACGCTCCACGAGCGCCACGCCCATGCCCGCGGAGGCCGCGTAGAACGCCGCGGCGTAACCGCCCGGCCCACCGCCGACCACCACGAGATCGACGCGGTCGGCCACGGCGACTCACGGTAGCGGCGGCGGCCGCGCGAGGGTCGGCGCGCCGCGCCGACTCAGCGTGAAATCAGCAACAACTGCACGCCGCCGGCGAGGAGGATCGCGACGCCGCACGCCAGCGCCAGCAGGATCAGTCGCCGCGTGCTCACGCGGCGCAGTGTAGGTTCGGCCGCGTGGTGATACGCGGTACGCCTCGTTGCACCACCTCGGGCGAACACGTCGGTGGGCACGGGCCGGCTCCACAACCAGTCGGCGCCGGGCATCACATTGCGGCTGTTGCGGCGCCCCAATGCGGTCGTGGCGTCCATACCGGTCGTGATCGACGAGGAGGCCGAACGTGACTGATCCGATGCGCGTGGTGGTGAGTGGGGCGAGCGGCCTCATCGGTACCGCGCTGTGCGCCTCGCTGCGCCGCGACGGACACACGGTCACCCCGCTCGTGCGCCGCGCGGCCCGGCCCGGCGAGTCGCATTGGGATCCGGCCGCGGGCCACGTGGACCGCTCGGTGCTCGAGGGAGCCGACGCGGTCGTGCACCTCGCCGGCGCGGGCATCGGCGACGCGCGCTGGACCGCGGCGTACAAGCGCGAGATTCTCGAGAGCCGCACGCGCTCGACCGGCGTGCTCGCCTGCGCGATCGCGGGTGCGAGCCGCAGGCCGCGCGTGTTCGTCTCGGCCTCGGCGATCGGCTGGTACGGGGCCCGGGGGGACGAGCGACTGGCCGAGTCGGCGGCGCCCGGCACGGGCTTCCTCGCCGAGGTGTGCGCACGATGGGAGGACGCGGCGCAGGGGGCGGGGGTGCGCACCGTGCTCCTGCGCACCGGCATCGTGCTCTCCGCGCACGGCGGCGCGCTCGCCAAACAGCTCCCGCTCTTTCGCCTCGGTCTGGGCGGCCGCTTCGGCTCGGGACGCCAGTGGCAGTCCTGGATCGACCTCGACGACGAAGTGCGGGCGATCCGCCACGCGATCGACTCGCGACTCGAGGGCCCGGTCAACCTCACCGCGCCCGAGCCCGCCACGGGCGCCGACTTCGCCCGCACGCTCGCCCGCGTGCTGCGCCGCCCCGCGCTCCTGCCCATCCCCGCCTTCGGCCCGCGCTTGCTGCTCGGGCGGGAGCTGGCCGACGCGCTGCTCTTCACCGGCCAGCGCGTCATGCCCGACGCGCTCGTGGCGTCGGGCTTCGACTTTTCGTATCCGACGCTCGAGGCGTCGCTGCGCCACCTGCTCGACCGGTGACCCTCGACGCCGTCGTCGTCGGCGCGGGTCTGGCCGGCCTCTCGGCCGCGGGCGCCTTGCGGCGCGCGGGCCGCACGGTGGTCGTGCTCGAGGCACAGGACGCCGTGGGCGGACGCGTGCGCACGGACCGCGTGGATGGCTTCACGCTCGACCGCGGGTTCCAGGTGCTGCTCACCGCGTACCCCGAGGTGCGCGAGCGCCTCGACCTGGCCGCCCTCGCGCTGCGCGAGTTCGCCCCCGGCGCGCTCGTGGTGCGGGCGGGGCGTGCGCGCGTGGTGGGCGACCCGTTTCGCGCGCCGCGCACCGCGCTCTCCACTGCGCTCGCACCCATCGGCACGCCCCTCGACAAGGTGCGCATCGCGTGGCTGCGCCGCCGCGTGTTGCGCACGCCCGCGCCGACGCTGCTGCGGGGGCCCGACCTCTCGACGCGCGAGGCCCTGCGGGCGGCGGGCTTCTCCGAGACGATCATCGCGCGCTTCTTCGTGCCGCTGTTCGGGGGGATCCAGCTGGATCCGACGCTCGCCACCTCGCGGCGCATGTTCGACGTCATCTTCCGGTCGCTCGGCGAGGGCGCGAGCGCACTCCCCGCTCGGGGCATGCAGGCGATCCCCGAGCAACTCGCCGCCGCACTCGGGCCGGCCGGCCCCACGGGCGCGGTGCGCTGCGGCGTGCGAGTGGTGGATGCGGACCGAGGCGGCTCGGGCCACGTGGTGCACACCGCCTCGGGCGAGGCGATCGGCGCGCGCGCACTCGTCGTGGCCACCGAGCAGCCCGAGGCCGCGCGGCTCGCGGCGCTCGCGCCGCGCCCCTCGCGCACGGTGGGCTGCGTCTACTTCGACGCCCCCGAGGCGCCGGTACGGGACCGCCTCGTGGTGCTCGACGGCGAGGGAGCGGGACCCGTGCTGAACGCCGCGGTGCTCTCCAACGTGGCGCCCGAGTACGCGCCCGCGGGTCGGCACCTCGTCGTGGCGGCGCTGCCCGGCGTCGTCACGGGCGATCTCGAGACGCTCGCGCGGGCGCAGTTGCGCGGCTGGTGGGGCC
>Ga0233425_10003186_pt1 | contig 30493 bp, 32 predicted proteins | sample Watercolumn_Towu_2_FD_181712 | JGI IMG/M metagenome (GOLD analysis project Ga0233425, IMG submission 181712) | Freshwater microbial communities from Lake Towuti, South Sulawesi, Indonesia - Watercolumn_Towuti2014_140_MG | ecosystem: Environmental > Aquatic > Freshwater > Lake | place...
TCTGTCTCATGCTGTCGCCAGTCGCAATTGCAGTGTTATTTCTCTATTCATTCACCAAAAGATTCACCTGGATGGCGCACTTTGTCCTTGGACTTGCGATATCTGCCGCACCTTTGGGCGCATGGATCGCTGTCAGGGGGACATTTGATGTTCAGGTCCTTCCGCTGGTCTTTTCCGTCATATTCTGGCTTGCAGGTTTTGATGTGCTTTATGCCTTGCAGGACATGGATTTCGATAGGAATCATGGCCTCTATTCAATTCCGCAACGGTTTGGAACAGGCAGTTCTCTTGTTCTTGCAAGGACATTCCATGCTGTCTCTTTCGGGCTTCTGATGCTGAACGGCATAGTCTTCAGCCTCGGCTGGCCTTACTGGCTGGGCATGATGATAACTGCCGGGCTCTTTATCTATGAACATTCTCTTGTGAAAAAGGACGACCTGAGCAAACTGGATATGGCATTCTTCAACATGAACGGCTACATCAGCATGACGGTCTTTCTTTTGACCCTTGCCGATCAGGTGATATGAAAAGATATGTTTTTGCAATAAGCGGGGCATCAGGTTCCATGATCGGTATCAGGGTCCTCAGGGAGCTTGTGCAGAGCTCAGAGGTGTATCTGATCGCTTCGTCACAGTCATTCTCTATTATCAGAGATGAGGCAGGCATGGACTGGACAGCTGCCTCTGATGAACTTATACAGGAGAAGGTCCGCGTATCACTTGGATCTGATAACATCCATTACTGCAATGAAATGAATATGGCAGCGCCGGTTTCGAGCGGATCGTTCAGGACAGACGGCATGTTCGTTGTGCCATGTTCGATGAAGACATTATCAGGCATAGCCAGCGGTTATACAGAAAACCTTATCCAGAGGACCGCTGATGTAACTATAAAGGAGGGAAGATCTCTGGTCCTTTCGCCTCGCGAGATGCCTTTCAGTGCAATTCATCTCGAAAACATGCTGAAGCTTTCTCGCATGGGGGTCAAGATCGCGCCGCCTGTGCCCGGTTTTTACAATAATCCGAAAACAATTGATGACCTTGTTGATTTCATGGCAGGCAAGATACTCGATTCCATGGGGATAGAGCATGATATATATAAACGCTGGGGTGGCAAAAGATGAGGGTCTGGAAATGAAAAAATTTCTGGTAGTAGATGATGAACCTGACATCGTTGAACTGGTCTCCTATAACCTGAAAAAGGAAGGGTTTGATGTTTCAACCTCACCTGACGGAAAAGATGCCCTCGAGAGGATAAGGCAGGGCGGGTACGATTTCATTATTCTCGATCTGATGCTTCCAGGAATACAGGGGATGGAGATATGCAGGATACTGAGAAATGATCCGAAGACAAAGAACATTCCCATAATCATGCTGACTGCAAAAGGCGAAGAGGTTGACAAGATAATAGGCCTTGAGATGGGAGCTGATGACTATATCACAAAACCCTTCAGCCCGCGTGAACTCATAGCAAGGATAAGAACAGTCATGAGGAGGTCCTCGTCCGCGCCGGCGGATGAGGAGAGGATAAAGATCGGGGGGCTCCTGATAAACAAGGAGACCTATACCGTCACAAAGGACGGCAGGACCATCGATCTGAGCTCCACAGAGTATAAATTGCTTCTTTACCTTGCAGAGAGAAGAGGGAAGGTCTTCAACCGTGATCAACTGCTCGATGCGGTATGGAAGGATGAGGCTTTTGTCGAACCGAGGACCGTGGATGTTCATATAAGAAGGCTTCGCACGCAGATAGAGGACAATCCTTCCAATCCGGGATATGTGAAGACAAGAAGAGGAATAGGCTACTTCATGGAACCGGAGTCGTGACCAGCAGGATATTTACAAGAATATTTACGGTGTACGCCGTTATATTCCTTGCAGCAGGCATCTTCATAGAGATATATATAACGTCTGCTGTAAGAGCCAATCATATCTCCAACCTTCAGTTGCAGCTCGAAAATCAGATAGGACTCGTCTCAAGGGACATATCATTCAGCAGTAGAGATCTTGACACCCTCTGCATGGAGATAAAGAAGCACCTTCAGGCACGTGTCACCGTGATCCGGAATGACGGAAAGGTCATAGGTGATTCTGACCATGATTCCTCAAGCATGGACAACCATCTTAACCGGATCGAGATACAGCAGGCAGCGGATTCGGGGACAGGTACCACAATACGCTACAGTGATACGCTGCAATATGACGCCCTTTATGTTGCGAAGAAGATCATGCGGGGCGGAACCGAGACCGGATTTGTAAGGATCGCTGTGCCATTGGAAGACATTTACCGTTCAATAAACATCCTCAGGATGAAGATTATATTAGTCGTACTCGTTGTTCTTCTTGTCACATGGGCAATTTCTGTGTGGCAGACCGACAATCTGAGGAGGCTTCTGAAGCAGATCACAGATTTCTCCAGAGCTCTTTCGAGAGGAGAGATAGACAAGAGACTTTTCCTGAAAAAGGCAGGAGAGTTCAGTGAGATTGCAGACAATCTCACGTCGATGTCGGTCACTCTGCAGAAAATGATCTCCCGCAGCGAAGAGGAGACGAACCGGCTTAATGTGATCCTGAAGAGCGTGCCTGATGCTCTCCTTATTGTCGATGCAAAGGGAACAATAATTCTGTCGAACACGTCTGTCATGGATTTCTTTGGTGACATAAAGTCCTCAGGCGTCCATTTTTCCGATGTGGTCCGCAACCATGAGTTCTCTGACCTCATTAATGAAGTGCGCCAAAGTCTTGTTCCCGGCATGACCGAGTTCAGCATTGAGACACCTTCTGAAAAATATCTCACAGTGAGGGTCTCGCCGCTGTTCTACAGTGAGATGGAGCTCTCGGGCTTCGTTGCGGTGTTCCATGATATTACAGATCTTCGCAAGCTCGAGCAGGTGAGAAAGGATTTTGTGGCCAATGTTTCGCATGAGCTCAAGACCCCGATCACTGCCATAAAAGGATTTGCCGACACCCTGCTTGATGGCGCAATAGATGACCATGATAATGCTGCAAGGTTCATCAGGACCATAAAATCCAACAGTGAACGCATAAACAGCCTGGTCGATGACCTGATGACCATATCCAGGATCGAACTTGGGGTGATAAGGGTAGAGAAGTCCCTTATAGATATCGGAGAGGTCTTTGAAAGTGTTATGGAGACATTCAGGGGCAGGGCCTCAGGCAAGGGCCTGACACTCGATGCCTTCAGGGACCATGACGTTCTGCAGATATCTGCCGACAGGAACCGCCTGCTTCAGATACTGACAAACCTTGTCGATAACGCGATTAAATTCACAGAGAAGGGCGGCGTATCATTCGGGATTCGGACAGAAGATGACAGGCAGTACCTGTTTGTTTCAGATACAGGCATAGGCGTGCCGTCAAAGTTGGTTGCGAGGCTTGGAGAGCGGTTCTTCAGGGTCGACCCGGGCCGTTCACGCAGCATGGGAGGGACAGGACTTGGGCTTGCAATTGTCAAACATCTCGTGAGGGCACATGGCTGGTCCATGAAGATAGAGAGTGTTCATGGGAGGGGACAAAGGTGATGATATATCTGTCATAGATTATTTTCATTATATGCAGTATCCTTCGTTGACTTAGACAATTAGTTGCTTTATTCTATTCCATATCAAAAAAGGCAGGTAAAAATTATGGGACTTTTTCCGAAAGATATAGATTTTTTCGAGATATTTGACAGGGACGCGCTTAACATCACGAAGGCGAGCGTCATGCTCGTTTCCCTTATGGAGAACTTCGAGCGCCTGGAGGAGCGGGCAAAAGAGATCTATGAGGTCGAGCAGGAAGGCGATGTCCTGACCCATGAGATAATGAAGAAGCTCAACAAGACCTTCATCACTCCTATAGACCGCGAAGACCTTCATGCCCTTGCAGCAAGTCTTGACGATATCCTTGACCTCATTTGGGGTGCTGTCGACAGAATGGTTGTTTTCAAGCTTACAAGTGCTACAGCCGAGGCGATATCAATGTCAAAGGAACTCCAGACCACTACAGAGGTGATCCATAAGGCCATCCACAAGCTCAAGGAAAAAGAGTACGGTCATGTCCAGGATTACTGCATAGAGATCAACAGGCTCGAGAACAAGATAGACCGCATATTCCGGGACGCTCTCGGCAAACTTTTTGAAGAGATAAAGGACCCGATACTTATCATCAAATGGAAAGAGATATACGAGCATCTTGAAGACGCTTCTGACAAGTGTGAAGATGTTGCTAATGTGCTTGAAGCGATAGTCCTGAAGTATGCATAATCATTCATCGTCCGGTTTTGTCAATGCCCTCGTTTTTATTTGCAGGTATGGAATATGGAAATAACAGTTATCTTTCTGATCCTGCTTGCGCTCGCCTTTGACTTCCTTAACGGGTTTCATGATTCTGCAAATTCGATAGCTACTGTAGTTTCGACCAGAGTTCTGTCTCCAAGAGCCGCTGTGATCTGGGCCGCTTTTTTTAATTTTATTGCGTTTCTTTTCTTTGGTCTGCATGTTGCCAATACAATAGGCAAAGGCATCATTGATATTACAATTGTTGATAAGACCGTCATCTTCGGAACACTTATGGGGGCTTGTCTCTGGAACCTTTTTACCTGGTATTTCGGTCTGCCGACCAGCTCCTCTCACGCGCTTATTGGAGGCATGATAGGTTCAGCCCTTGTGAAGGCAGGCACTTCTGCCCTGGTCTGGAAAGGCATCATCAAGACAGTTGTCTTTATTGTTATTTCACCCACGGTCGGTCTGTTATTGGGACTTGGCTTTGGACTAACAGTCTACAGATTGTTCAGAAACAGTCCCAGAACCCTTGTTGACGGTTTTTTCAGAAAAGGCCAGCTTGTATCTGCAGCATTATACAGTCTCGGGCATGGCGGCAACGATGCCCAAAAGACAATGGGTATTATTGCAAGCCTGCTGTTCAGTGCAGGGCTTTTAGGTGAAAAATTCTATGTTCCTTTCTGGGTTGTTATAACCTGTCACGGCGCAATTGCACTCGGTACAATGTTTGGAGGCTGGCGCATAGTGAAGACAATGGGACAGAAGGTCGCCAAGCTGACACCTGTTGACGGTTTTTGTGCAGAAACCGGTGCAGCAACAATGCTCTATGCTGCTTCTGCAATCGGTGTGCCTATTAGTACTACTCATACCATAACCGGTTCTATTATGGGAGTGGGCTCAATACAAAGGCTCAGTGCTGTCAGGTGGGGAGTGGCAGGGACAATTGTCTGGGCCTGGATACTGACAATACCGTGTTCTGCATTGGTGGCCGCCGTCTCCTGTATGGCAGTAAATCTTTTTTCCAGATAATTTAAGCCAGAAATATCATTTCAGTTTTCTGAGAACTGCTTTCAGTATATCAGCCCTTGAAATTATACCGGCCAGCTTATTGCTGCTGTCTACTACGACCAACCTGCGTATCTTCTTTTCGTCCATTATGCGAACGACCTCTGCTATGTTGGTCTCTGGAGTTGTGGTCAGAACCGGAGATGTCATGACATCCCCAACGATATCGCCTGTTTTCCGTTCAGGCAGAGGCTCGCCGAGCATGTGTTTCAGAAGGTCTTTGAGGGTCTGGCCCTTTCTGACCCCGACAACGGAAAGGATGTCTGCCTGAGTTATGATGCCTACAACCTTTCCATCCTTGTCCACTACTGGGATGCCGCTGATGTTTCGTGATGCAAGAATATCGGCAACTGCCATCACATTTTCGAACTTCTGTATGGTGATAACATTTGTGGTCATTACATCCTTGACCAGCATATCAAATCCTATTGACGATCTCATATGGCTTTTGTTTGCAGGGCTCATAACTCTCCTTTGTTGTCTTAAGTTTCGAATATTATAATTTACTTTCTGTTCAGGAATCAAAATACCCTGGTAATTGATATGTTAAAAAGATTGCAGGCAGGCGGCAGGACAGAAGCATGAGGACTTCTGATGAAGTACATGCTGGATAACAATACCTGTATCTTCCTTATCAAGCAAAACTTTATCGCTTTCCGTTCAGTGTTGATACCAGACCTGCCGACGACCCGTACCAGCCTGAAGACACGCGTTTCTTCATAAATGGACCGTGGAACGACTATGGCAACGTATTTTATCAGCGCAATGATCCGAAATCCTCGCTCCGCTTCACAGCACAGCTGGCGCTATACGTACTGGTGGATCAGGCGCGAAGAGAAGGGATAATAACGAATGTGAAAGGTGTAGACCAGACCCTCAAGGGGCTTTCACCAGAGGGACCACGAACGTGACGATCATCGCCATTAACAGAAGACCCGCCACAACTGCAGCAATGCCCTGGACCCATTCCTCGGATCTCACAAGCTTCAGACCGCCCAGAAAAGCCGGGATAGCGGCCAGGATGATAGTCCAGTGCGGAGTCACATTCTTGCCGCAGTACTGACATGGGACAGAACGGCCGGGCCCAAGCCTTGATTTTTGCAGGAGGGTCATTGCGGCCCGTCCGCAGTGAGGACATTTAATCATTACATGCACCTCTTGCCATCAATCAGGATCATGGCAGAATAATAACACAGTCAGCCCGCTGTCATCATGTTTCCGGAATATGAGGCCGCAAAGATCGGGAGAACTGCCTGAGTGATGCGAATAAAGAGGGGGCCTTAAATGAGATTTTACACCCAAATCAGACTAATTGCATACTGTTCACCGGGGACAGATAAGCAACATACTGGACAACCTGAATATCGAGAACAACTACTCGAACATGCTCTATCTGGACTGATTGCACAACCACTCCGCATTTCTTGTTTAGAATGTCTGGCGGTTTGCGCATATGCTACAATTGTGCGGACCATGAATACTGAAACAGAAACTCAGACAGCTCAGCAGGCGCTCGAGATACGCGGACTGAGAATTGATCCGCCGCTCTTCCTTGCTCCGATGGCCGGCCTTACCCACAGCGCCCTCAGGCGTATAATGGCAGGTTTTGGAGGGGTCGGGCTGTTGTCTACAGAGATGCTTTCGGCCAAAAGTCTGCCGAATGAAAATCCCCTGATCTCGCCTTATCTGTTCAGGACCGAAAGGGAGACCCCACTCTCCTACCAGCTCATGACCGCCTCAGACAGGATGATAGGCCGTGCCATAGACAAGCTTCATGCCTGCGGGGCAGACGCTGTCGATCTGAACATGGGCTGCCCGTCGACCGCTGTCGGCAAGTTCGGTGCAGGCGTTATGCTGATGGAGAATCCTGATGTGGCACGCAACCTTGCGGCAGAGGCCAGAAGATGCACCTCCCTGCCTCTGAGCGCGAAGATACGCCTTGGCAGCGAGCCAGACAGCAGCAAACTAAAGGCGTTCTGCTCGATGCTCGAAGGGGAGGGCATAGATATGCTTATTGTGCATGCAAGGTTCAGGCATGAGCCTTTTGCAAGAAACCCGCGCTGGCAATATATAGCAGAGATAAAGGAACTCATAAATATTCCGGTCATTGCTAACGGTGGGATTTTCTCTGAAGAGGATGCGGAAAAATGCCTGCGGATCTCATGTGCTGACGGCCTGATGCTCGGACGCGGTGCGATCATCAGGCCATGGCTATTTGCCGAAATAGCCAGAAATGTATTTAATTGTGATATTCCTACCCCTGTGGTCTCGCTGCCTGATATGTATGCTGAATTTATCGAAGCACTTGCCGATTACCGGCCCATATACCGTCTGGGCAGGCTGAAGGCCTTTACCCATTACTTCAGCCGGAACTTCAAGTTTGGACACTCTCTGGCCTGCAGGGTCCAGTCAAGCAGCAGTCTGGAGGAGGCGAGGGAGAGGGCCTGGACCTTCTTTGAGAAGAACAGCATTGAGTGTCTAAATTCACCATCTTCAGGTCTGCAGATCACACAGGGTTAGTTCCCTCTGATTTCACACTTGCGTAATCTTTATGTAATATCCCTGTAACATGCCTCCTGTATCTTAAACACATGAATACAAGTAATGGAGGAGATCATGAACTGTCCACATCTTATCAAGTGGGTGATTGAATCATGCAGTGCTGACTGCAGTCCGTATGTGCCGAGTATGTACGAGCTTGATGGTTTCTGCCGGAATGATGACCACAGAAAATGCGTTCATTTCCGGAATTGCTCCGTCGGGCAGGACCCGATGAGAGAATGTGTCGCTGCATAGTGAATACCCCTGAATGATCGGCTGATTGCAGCAGGTATATGCCGCGGTCCGGTCCTCAGAGAATTCTCGCTGCTGATGACGAGAATGATATCCTGCAGCTGCTTTCCTATAACCTTGCCAGGGACGGCTTTGATGTTGTCACAGCACATGATGGAGATGAAGCTCTCAGACAGATAAGGGCTCAGGAGTTCGATCTTGTGATACTCGATCTTATGATGCCAGGAATTCAGGGGCTGGAGCTCTGCCGAATTTTGCGAAGCGATCCCCATACAATGAACCTTCCGATAATCCTGCTGACTGCAAAGACCGATGAGGTGGACCGGATCATCGGTCTTGAAATGGGAGCCGATGATTACATCACCAAACCTTTCAGTCCGAGGGAGCTGACAGCCCGCATTAAGGCGGTGCTGAGGAGGTCGGAGCGTATCAGGCAGGAAGACAAATGTATAACTGTCGGAGACCTGATCATAAATCTTGAAACCTATTCAGTCACCAGGCGTGGTACTCCTGTCAATCTGAGCCCGACTGAGTTCAGGCTGCTGCTCTATCTGATCGAGAGGCGCGGCCGAATATTCAACCGTGAGCGCCTGCTGACCGCTGTATGGAAGGATGAGGGATATGTCGAGCCTCGTACGGTTGACGTCCACATCAGCCGTATCAGGACCCAGATCGAGGATGATCCCGCAAATCCTGTCTATATTAAGACGAGGAGGGGACACGGATATTATTTTGCGGAATTGTCTGAAGACGGGGAGCCGTCCTGAAGCGGATGCCTCCTGATCATGAATATCAGATGAAAAGCTATGCAGGGGATACATTCATGTGGGGCGTTGCGACATCGGCCTTCCAGCTGGAAGGGTCGCCTAACGCTGACTGGTCATCATGGGACACAATACTCAATGAAAAGCCCGTAGTAACGAACCATTATGAGCTCTACCGTGAAGACCTGCGGCTTTTGAACGAGCTCGGTGTGAATGCCTACAGGTTCTCTCTCGAGTGGAGCAGGATACAGCCCCGGGAGCATCAATGGGACAACTCTGCCATCGAGCACTATCTCGAAATTATCGGAATACTGAGGAGATACGGGATCGAACCGATGCTGACACTTCACCATTTCACTCACCCATTATGGTTCATTAAGAAATACCCGTGGCATGAGGACGGTTCAGTGGACAGGTTCCTTGCATACGTCGATCGCATGGTCAGTGTCATAAAGGATGTGAAGTACTGGATAACCTTCAATGAGCCATATGTTCTTGTCCTCGCAGGATATTTCGAAGGATGTACACCCCCCGCCCTGAGAAACTCAGACCTCGGCATCAGGGCTCTTGCCAACATCCTGAAGGCCCATGCAGGGGCATATGACATTATTCATTCGGCCCGTCCTGACGCATGTGTAAGCGTGGCGCACAACATGGCCGCGCTCACACCCTGGAAGCGCTGGAACCCTCTGGACAAGCTGCTGGCAAAGGTTGCCAAATATTTCTACAATCACTCCCTGCTGGACGCCTTTCTGACCGGTTCTCTCAGGATCAGGTTTCCGTTCAGGGATGAAATGAATATCCATGTCCCGATAAAGGGCAAACTTGATTTCTTCGGGGTCAATTATTACACGAGGATACATATGCGGTTCAATCCATTCAGGAAGATGGGGGTGGAGATGAGGCACCTCGATATTGACGGTCATGGACTGACAGACATGGGCTGGGAGGTCCATCCGCATGGCCTCGAAAAGGTGCTCAGATATGCATCCAGGCTGAATGTACCGCTCATCATAACTGAGAACGGCATTGCCACAAAAGACAGCCAGAAGAAGATCAGGTTCATGAAGAAGCATATCGATGTGGTGGAACAATGCATAAGACAGGGCATGGACATCAGGGGATACTTCTACTGGTCCCTCATAGACAACTACGAATGGCTCCAGGGGCTCGATGCCAGATTCGGACTTTACAGGGTCGATTTCGAAACCCTCAGACGAACACCTACTAATGCTGCTGCATACTACTCATATATCATCAGGAACAGACAATTCTGATCCTTTCACCGATGTGCGTTGATCATTTCATGAATATTTAACGGTCTTCTCATAATGGCTTAACATTCGACGGATATAATCAAGATCAGAAAATCATGGAATAGGAAGGAGATGCACGACATGAAGGAAACTGTATCGGAAAATGAAGTAAGAGATCTTGCATATCACCTGTTTGAAGAGAATGGACGATTCGATGGCAGAGATATCGATGATTGGCTTGAAGCTGAGCGGCTGCTCAGGTCTGAAAGTTATGCAGTCGAACCAGATGCGGATGATGATCTGTGGCATGGAATGCCTTTTGAAGGCTCAGAATACTGAAATGGAGGATAATATGTGCCCAAAAAACAAAAACGGAATTTGCGCAATGATCGATCTCAACCCGAATGAGCTTGACTGTGTGAACTCTGAGGACTGCGTAGGAACTAACTGGCCGCGATGCAGTGTCTATAATTCACAGTTCTTTTTCGACCGTAACGACAGTTTTATCCGGTAGAGCAGGCAGCTGTCAGAGGATTTCCCCGTTGACGGGAGCAGTGTTTTCATGGCTGCTCCCTTCTCTATTATCCTTTCCTCCGGGCGCGCAAATCTGAATGAAGCTCCCTGATTATGATATTCACGACCGGTGCAGATTTAACCGTAATGTAACAGGCGCTTCATTATATTGAAACGCTTGCCCGATATCATATCTGCATATGATAAAGAAGGAGATGTCAGAAGAGACTTATGCTGTTGTGTGATTTCCATATTCACACGACATATTCGGACGGTTCGGTAGAACTGAGGAGAACAATAGACCTTTTCGGCCAGGCCGGATTCGATGCGATAGCCATAACAGACCATGTAGTTAACGGCGACAACTCCCTTGGCAAGCTTGCCCACCGCTTCAAATTTTCGGTAACAGCAAAGAACTTCGGTGAATACATCTCGCATATCAGGGACGAAGCTGAAAGGGCGCTTGAAAAATATGACATGCTTGTCATTCCGGGCATCGAGATCACCAAGAACCATCTGAGTTCGGATGATTCTGCGCATATTCTGATCATAGACGTCAGGGATTTCATACCCGCCTGCAGCAGTTATGAGGAGATCTTCCTTGAGGCGAGGAAGCAGAATGCCCTGACAGTCGCCTGCCATCCACACTATATGTCACCCAAGAGCGACAGGGACACCCTTTTTCTGTGGAACAACAGGGAAAAGTATGCCCGGTATATCGATGCCTGGGAGATAGCGAACAGGGACGATGTATTCAATGTGATCAGCCTTAAGAAATATCCCTTTATCGCCAACAGCGATTTTCACAAGCCCCGGCATCTCTATTCATGGAAGACTCTTTTGAACTGCTCAAAGGATGCTGAATCCATCAAGCGCTGCATAAGACATAACAGAGGTGTAGCAATGACACTATTCAGAAATTAGGAGGTCACTGTGATCGTATTGACAATCTTTATCTTTATTTCGATGATCGGCATGATCGGATGGCTGTTCCAGATGTCGGCTGTGAGGTCTTATACAACCCCCCTAAACTCCGGGGAGGACGCAGGTCTTCCCCGAAATTTTCCGCCTGTCTCCATACTCAAACCACTGAAAGGCATCGATGAAGGGCTGTTCGACAATCTGGAAAGCTTCTGCCTTCTCGATTACCCGGACTATCAGATCATCTTTTCCCTCCAGAACCAGAACGACCCTGCGTACAAGGTCGTCAGGAAAGTGATCGATAAATACCCTTTGAGGGACATATCCATAATCGTTGAGCATTGCGATGAAGGTCTGAACCCAAAGGTGAACAATCTGATACCGGCTTACAGAAAGGCAAGGCATGACCTGGTGCTCATCAGCGACAGCAATGTGCGTGTGAACCCATACTATCTGAAGGATATAGTAAGACATATGGATGATCCCTCCGTGGGCCTGGTAAGTAATATGATCAGGGGTATGGGAGGCAGATCTTTGGGCGCATTCATGGAAAATCTTCATCTTAACTCGTTCATTATCGGGAGTGTCTGCTTTCTTGACAGATATCTCAGGATGCCCTGTGTAGTCGGCAAGTCCATGCTGATGAGGAAATGCGAGATCGAGGGGATAGGCGGATTTGCGGCTGTCAAGGATTTCCTTGCGGAGGACTACATTATCGGTGAGAGGATCCACAGACTGGGCAAGCGGGTTGTGCTGTCAGGTCATCTGATAGACAATGTGAACGAATACTGGGGGATAGAGCGGTTCATCAGCCGACATGCAAGGTGGGGAAGGCTGAGGTGGCATATAGGCGGCATCAAGTACCTGTCCGAGATGGCCGGAAACGCAGTGTTCATGTCGTTCTTACCGCTTGTCCTGACGCGCTTGTCCTTGCCGGCGCTACTGCTTGCAGCAACTGTCAGCATTATAAAGATCATTCACGATTATCATCTCGGAAGAAGGCTCGGCTCCGAAATGGGCCCGTTCGTTTATCTGCTTTCTCCTGTAAAGGACCTGATAATCGGGTTCGTCTGGTTCGTTCCGCTGTTCAGCAGCACTGTGAGCTGGAGAGGGAACAGATATCTGATCGGAAAGGATTCAGTGCTTGCCCCATGCCCTGCGTCCGACCCGAACCGCAGGCTTTCTGTAGTGGATGCGATAAGGACCAGGCTGGCCTGGTCGAAATCTTAAGAAAGGAGGCCAATGCAATGCAGCCATTAGGTATTGAGCAGTTCAGGAGCGTGGCAGTCGTCGAGCCATGTCCGTTCAGCGATGGAGACAGCAATACATGTACAGCGTCACTCTCATCGATGGTCATCGCGCCGAGCAGTAAATACAACTACTGCTTCAGTGAGAATTATGACAACTGTCCGTTATTTCTGTCCAAGGTGCTGAGACGAGGATGAAGGATTGACCTTTTTGTCTGTCTTCACTGATTTTTAACCACGCTGTAACATGATTGTAACATTCAGATCTTTATACTAACGGAAGGAGGAATCACTATGGGAACATTCGGTTATATTTTATGTCCGCACCTGAAAGGGAGCACTGATGGCTCTGTATGTGTCATTACCAGCAAATTTATCAAGGAGATGGAGGAGCTTAATATCAGGCTCTGCATGAGCCGTCATCATGAGGCCTGTTCAATATATATGCAGTCGCTCCAGAACATGATAGAGCATGGCTCCTATTCACTCACAGCAACTGCAGAACTCGACAAATAAACACTGAAAAGACGAAGATCCTGTTTATATGCTGTCTGAAACACTCTGATTGTCTTCAGAAGTGACCTCGGATGGCGAGACCTCCGGATTGTCAACTCCAAACTACCTCACCCTGATATTTTCTCATATGATATCCATTCAGAGTTTAACCTGAATTTCATACGGCTTTAACGCCGCTGCAACAATCTGCTGTCATAATATGTCATGGTGAGACTTGGATAGGTTCAGCAAAAGGACCAATACCGCAGCGATTCACCCCTGCAGTAATGTTCGCAAATCTGCACGACAGATCTTCATTTCTTTTGAATGTCACATAAATCATATCACCATGGAGGAACTGCATGGACAGGACAGTATGTGTAGGATCTGCCTTAAGTGAAATGCCGGATGTACAATCAGAAACAGACCTCAATCTGGACAGAAAGAGGAAGCACAGGAAGATCTTCGTGCTCGACACGAATGTACTGATCCATGACCCGCAGTCCGTATTCAGTTTTGACGAGCATGATGTCGTGGTCCCGTTCGCTGTACTGGAAGAGCTGGACAGGCTGAAAAAGGGACACGGTGAGATCGCTGCATCTGCCAGGGCAGCGCTCAGGACCATAGACCAGATGAGAGAACAGGGCTCTCTCAGGACCGGAATTGAGACCGGAAGGGGAGGAGTGCTCAGGATCGGCACTAAATTGTCGGATTCGGTATCTGAATTCATGGAAGGCCTCTCCGAGGACAACAAGATCATCAGGACGGCCCTTGGGGTAGTTGATGGGCAGAAGGGCTCTGAAGAGACAATGGACCGTCAGGTCACTCTTGTTTCGAAGGACACAACGGTCAGAATAAAGGCAGAGGCATGTGGTCTTCATGCCGAAGACTACGAGAACGACAAATCAGCCCTGTTTCAGATGTACGGCAGGGTGCTTGGGGACTCTGACTATACGAATGGCATTCATTCCATAAGATATCTCAGGACCGGAGATGACATATTCAGGCTGCAGGGCAGGGACAGCCAGACAAAGATCAGGAACGGAAAATCAATTGAAGGCATTGCTCCAAAGAACACTGAACAGAGATGCGCAATTGACGCTCTGACAAACCCTCAGATTGAGGTCGTGGCGCTCACTGGTACGGCAGGGACCGGAAAGACCCTGATGGCCCTTGCGGCCGGGTTGCACCAGACCACCAAGAAGTCCCCGTTATACGAGCAGGTCGTCGTTGCCAGACCTGTTGTCCCCATGGGCAATGATATCGGATATCTGCCGGGCGATATCAGTGACAAGCTCGCACCCTGGATGCAGCCGATATTCGACAGTCTTGAGGTAATAGTCAATACCCCCAAGAGTGATTTCAAGGATGATACATCCACAGGCCAGTATCGCAGTTTTCAGTACCTTATAGACACGGGGGTGCTCCAGATAGAGGCGCTGACTTACATTCGCGGGAGAAGCCTCCCCGACAGATATTTCATCATCGATGAGGCGCAGAACCTCAGGCCTATTGATGTGAAGACCATAATCACACGCTGCGGAGAGGGGACAAAGATAGTATTTACCGGTGATCTGAACCAGATAGACACGCCCTATCTGGATGCACGGAGCAACGGACTTGCATACCTTATCAGCCGGTTCATCCAGGAGGAGAACTTCTGCTATCTGAACCTCTCAGATACTGTGCGGTCAAGGATCGCAGAACAGGGTTCAAGGCTTCTCTGACTGAATGTTACAGAAATTTAACATTTCATTCATCAAGCCTTAACGTCCTGTGAATAAAATATCATCATGATCACGGACACAGAAACAGATGAGATGACCGGATTGAAATGTCCAGTCTGTCAGGGAGATGCACTCTATCACAACGGCAGGATCAGGAACGGAAAAAGGCGTTATCTCTGTCTCATCTGCGGCAGACAGTTCACACCCGATGCAACCAAACCTGTGGTTACCGGAAAACCCTCATGCACAACATGCGGCAGGCCCATGAATGTTTACATGATCGAGGGCCCGATAATCCGCTTCAGGTGCTCCGGTTATCCGGGCTGCAGGACTTTCAGAAAATATTCCATGACGGAGGAAACATGAGCTACTACCTGCATAATGTACCGGGAAGACTCAGGATCAAAAGCCCCCTTCTCAGAAGGAACAATGAGGCCGGAGATGATGTCAGAAAGGCGCTAAGCTCAATTCCGGGGGTGGCTGCAGTTGATTATAATTATGTCACAGGAAGTCTCCTGATCAATTACAACTCCAGAACGACCAGCCAGAATGACATAATAGGGCTCCTGGAGCGCAAAGGGTACTTTGACAGGAAAAAGGCCTCGGGAACCGACGGATATATTCAGTCAGCTGCTGAGAAGACCGGACGTTTTGTCGGCAAGGCTGCCCTTGGCATGGCCATTGAAAAGGCCTTTGAAGGTTCTGCTCTTTCGCTCATTTCGCTGCTCATATAGCTCCATGTCTGCTTCAGGATCACCCCCGTCCGGTTTAATACAGCTGCAAGATTCGGGGGGGGTGCCGGAAGTATCCTCTGTCAGCAAGAAAGCCTGTCTCAAAAATCTGATGTTATCGCACGCACATGCCTGAGCCCTGGAGGGAAGATTGACCGCTATCACGGAAATGTTAGCCTTGATCCTGGGCATTGCCGGGGCAGTTGAGATCAGCTATGTGGAGAGCCGGATCGTTGCCAGGGGTATGGCCGGGATCAGAGAGGGAGATCCTCTCAGATCAAGATACTGGACGCACCTTACCGTCGCTGAACGCTGTCTTTTCTGGACGGGATTGCCGCTTCTTGTTGCTCCGTTCATCATGATGCTTGCATTCTGATATCTTGAGCTGTACGAAGAGAAGGACCACGACAAGTCCTGTTTAGCAGGTCATCAAGGTATGGAATATATATCGAATGGAGGTAAATCATGAACACAGTAACCATGAACGAAACAAAAAGGATCGCACTTATCGGACACGACAACAAGAAAAAGGCCCTCATAGAGTGGGCGCTGTTTAACAGGGATCTGCTTGCCGGACATATATTGTTCGCAACGGGCAGCACCGGCAGCCTGCTCTCCGGTGCGCTCGACCTGCCGGTACACTGTTTCAAAAGCGGGCCTCTCGGCGGAGACCAGCAGATAGGCGCCAAGATCGCTGAAGGTGATATTGATATGGTGATATTCTTTTGGGACCCGCTTGAGCCGCATCCCCATGATGTAGATGTCAAGGCATTGCTCAGGATCGCCGTTGTCTACAACATACCGATTGCCTGCAACAGGGCGTCCGCAGATTTTCTCATATCCTCCCATCTGATGCAGGAGCAGTATCAGCGCCTGGTGGAGGACTTTGAATCAGGGCAGGGGCAGCGCATCTCTGATCTTCGGGAAAAGACCCTTTAGGCCTGCGCTTCCCGGACTATTTCCGGCACCGGGACGCCGTATCAGATCTGACGTGCTGAGACAATAGCCGGAATTCTTATCTGCACATCCATTGATGAATTACGGTCGGCCGACAGGATCTTTATATTTTCGCTCTCTTGACATTGATCCAGGTTGTGATGATCATGCCCTGCAGCCTCAGCTGTCCTGAACCCTGACGAGGATCTTCGCAACTCATCGGCTGCAGTGACAAGCCTGTCGATTTCGCACATGACGTCTTGTGACATCTGTTCGACTTCGCGGGCTATGTTTGCGGTCTTTTCAATGTTCATTGCGACATCTTCGGAAGTTGCGGACTGTTCACCAACGGCTGAGGCTATATCGACTATCTGCACACGAACGGATTCGAACGATGCTACGATCTGGCTCAGGGTCTCATTCACCAGACCCATATTTTCCCTTGCAAGTGAGACCTCGGATGAAACACTGCGCATGGACCTGGTGGTCTGTGCTGTCTCGTTCTCTACCGCGCTTATGGTGGCGGCTATTCTGCCTGTGGCGGATATGGTCTTCTCCGCGAGCTTCCTGACCTCGTCCGCAACTACTGCAAATCCGCGTCCGTGTTCTCCCGCATGGGCAGCTTCTATGGCTGCATTCAGCGCAAGCAGGTTGGTCTGGTCTGCAATCTCCCTGATGACTGTCGTTATATTTCCTATTTCTGAAACCCTGCTGTCAAGGCGCTGTATCATGCTGTTCAGATCAGTGGAAAGGGAATGGATCGCGTCAACCGAGCGGACAGCGCCGTCTGAAAGAGATTTGCCCTTTTGGGCCATATTCAGTGCGTTTTCCGATGTCCGTGTTGCAATGACAGTATTTTCGGATATATGTTCGATGGTCTGCTGCATCTGGACCGATGCTGCCGAGATCTGCTCTGCCTGCCCGGACTGCAGCTGCGCGCCGGTTGCGGTGTCTTCAGCACGCGCTTTAAGCAGATCGACGGAAGACATAATTTTTTCTGACTCAGACAGTATGCTTCTGATAATGCGATCGAAGGTTTCGGCCATCCCGTTCATGTCCCGTGCCAGAATGCCTATCTCATTGGACCCGAGATCCGGCATTCGCACACTGAGGTCTTTTCCTGAGATGCGTGTCACTCCGCTGTTAAGCTGCCGGATTGGCGCAATTATGCTTCGAACAAGAAGATAGCCTCCTGTCATGGCAGCTGCTCCTCCGCAGACGAGGACAAACAAAAATATGATCATGATGACGCGATAGCGGGATTCGGCCTTTGTATGTATATCTTTTGACTTTTCAATCTGCAGGTTGATAAGGTCTGCAAACTTGTTGCTGATAGGCTCGACAGTGGGGAAAAGTTCATCAATAAAGAAGTTGGTGAGCTGCTGTCTGTCCTCCTGTTCTATGATCGTCCTGAGCTTACCGATCGGTTCAGCAGCGATCTCGATGAGCGGCCCGGTCTGTGCGATCAGCTGTTTCTCCTTTTCGGTATGGTTTCCTTCCATATATGCTTTCCATTTGGCCTCAGTGGTCGATATTGCTTCGTTGACGCTACGGGCACCGTCAGACCATGAGATCGTATTGTCCCGCAATTTCTGGGTTGTGGTCACTATATTGACGGCATACATGTCTGCAATGCTCTGGAGATTGTTGAGCGGCAGTACACAATCCCTGTAAACACGGTTTGAGTTCTCAATGCCCTGCTTCATCACAATAAGGCCTGTGACACCTATTATGACCAGAAGCAGTGTCATGAATATGATGAGCGCTGACAGTCTCCTGTTGATCGATGTATCACGCATTGAAAGATTCCGTCTGAAGCGGCTGATGACCTGTCTCAGTAACATGATATTCCTCTCCTAATCCTGTCGATTTATCGAATCCTGCCCGTTAAGTATCCGCCTTATTGTTAACAGAAGCTCTTTTGGGGACACCGGTTTTTGCAGGAAATTACTGGCATACGCCCCGATACCGGTCGTGTCGAGAATGTCGGCCGTATATCCGCTCATCAGCAGGAACTTTGTCATTGGAGCGATGTTTCTGATCTCCTCATACGCTTCACGCCCGTTCTTTCCGGGCATGATCACATCCAGTATGACGAGGTCTATTTCATTCTTGTGACTGATGAACCTGTTGACTGCGTCATTGCCGTCGGTTGCGGTGATCACTCTGTAGCCGAACTCGGCAAGAACACCCTGCATCATCCTTCTGAGTATCTCATTATCTTCTGCCAGCAGGATCGACTCGGTCCCCTTCGGCGGGCTTCCGGACGTATCCTTTGTCTCCTCAGCGCTCATACCCTCTGCAAGAGGGAGCTCTACAGAGAAGGTCGTGCCGCAGCCCTGTATGCTCTTTACCCTGATATCGCCGCCATGCTGCTGAACTATTCCATATACGATCGAGAGACCAAGACCTGTACCTTTGCCGACTTCTTTGGTCGTAAAGAACGGTTCGAATATATGCTCCTGGGTCACTGTATCCATGCCATGACCGGTATCAGACACCTCTATAATGAGGTGTCTGCCATAATGCATCATATTACTGTTGCCACCGAATGAGTTTCTATCCCCAGAGACCGATGTCATGATCGATAATCTTCCACCGTTTGGCATGGCATCTCTTGCGTTTGTTGCAAGATTTACGAGCACCTGCTCCATCTGCGAATCATCAGCCATTACGAAGGCGGGGCTGTCTGAAAGAGAGACTTCGATGACTATGTCCTCTCCTATCATTCTTGAGAGCAGGTCGACCGTTCCGTTTATCACCTTGTGCATATTCACAAGCTTTGTACTGATGACCTGATTGCGCGAGAACGCAAGCAGGCTTCGCGTAAGCTTTGCGGCGCGTCTTGCTGCAGACAATATCTGGGCCGGCATGGTAATGAGCGGATCACCCGGGTTCATCTTCATTGACAACAGTTCACCGTAACCGATTATGGCGGAAAGGAGATTGTTGAAGTCGTGTGCTATGCCGCCGGCAAACCTTCCAATTGCTTCCATCTTCTGCGCATGTCTGAGCTGTGCTTCGAGATTGACCCTGTCTGATTCGAGGTTCTTGCGGTCTGTGATATCCTGCTCTATGGCGACCAGCCGCAAAGGTCTTCCATTCTCCCCGATGATAACCTCTCCCCTGGAACTCAGGATACGGTCGAGACCATCAGGGCGTCGGATCCTGAACTCCTGATAAAATGGTGCCAAGGTCTCGATGGATTTCCTGACATCGCCTCTGACCGTGTCTCTGTCATCAGGATGCACCAGCTCCATGACCTCTTCGAAGGTAGGATAGATGTTACGGGGAAGCATACCATAGATGCGGAAGAGTTCCTCTGACCATGTCATTACATTCTCTGCGATGTCCCACTCCCAGCTGCCAATATGACCAATCATCTGCGCCTCTGCCAGCAGTCTGCGGCTCTTCTCAAGGTCTTCCCTGATAACTCTGCAGGATGCCTGATCATATAAGCATTTTGTCTTCTCCATTATTTTCTGACCAATAAATACCGTCATTTACAGGAGAGCATCGGCTCCCAGCTTTACCGTTACAGATGCCTTTGATGCCGAAAACAGGAAGCGTGATACCTTGTTCTTGAGGTCGATGATGCTGCCTTTGCATATATAGCCGTCCGCTCCGCATTCCGTCACCAGTCTTCTGAGACTGTCCTCGTCATTTGAGGAGTAGAATACCACCGGGACCCCCCTGATCTCGTCTCTCATGACGGACATCAGTCTGTCTCCGGAAAGGGCCGGCATATTGATGTCCAGGAGCACCAGGTCGGGCTTGTGGTGCTTGATAAGGTTGGTAGCGCCAAAGGCGAGGTTATGGGTAATGACCTGATGGCCTTCCTCCTCAAGTATTTCGCTGGCTGTCATCAGGTGCCTCTGGTCGTCGTCAATGATGAGAATCTTCTTCTGAGCGTTTATCATTATCATCTTCCTCCTTATATGTGTTTACCGGCAGGGAGACCGTAAATAAGCTGCCTTTGCCGTATATACTTGCTATGGATATATGTCCACCGAGCATTGATACGAGATTTCTTGTGATCGTTAGGCCGAGGCCTGTCCCGTCGTATCTCTTTGTATGTGCATTTTCCACCTGACTGAAGGCCTGAAAGATCTTCACCTTGTCTTCCTCTTTTATCCCTATGCCGGTATCACTGATCGCGATTGTCACATCCTTGTCGTTTCGGCCAAGATCTATGGTTATCGAACCGCGGTCGGTGAACTTGACAGCGTTGCTTATGAGGTTGGTCAGAATCTGCCTTAGCTTGACCGGATCCGTCTCAATATGATGAACCCCAGAGTCTCCACTGACATGTACGGATACGGGCTTGCTGCCGAGGAGCACCCTTCCGGTCTCCGCCACATCCTGTATCAGCTGGCCGATGTCGGTCTTTTCCCTGAATATCTCCATCTTTCCTGCTTCGATCTTTGATAGGTCCAGGATGTTCGTAATGATCGCCCTCAGATTAACTGCACTGGATGTGACAAGTGCGAGACGATCGAGCACCTGGGTGATATGTCCTTTTTCACAGGCTATCTTCATCAGTTCAGCAAGCCCTATGATCGCATTCACCGGAGAGCGAAGCTCGTGTGTCACATTTGCGATGAACTGGGACTTGACCACATTTATCTTTTCGAGCTCCCGGGACCGTTCATTGGCCATCTCTCTCTGAACTATGCTGTTTGCCAGAAGACTGCTCTGCTGGATGAGCAGCTGGCGTACTGAAAGTATTCCCCTGAAACAGCCCTGCCGGTCCACAACGATTATCTCGTCATAGATATCCTGGGTATCCCGCCGCAGGGCTTTTTCTATGACACTGTCAAGCGGCTCATCCTCATTTACGGTCAGGGGTTCCGGATCTGCGATGGTCCATATGGCCTTCCTTCCGTACAATTCGAAGCCGTAGCGTCTGAATACGGTAAAGAGAAGCTTGTTCCTTGTAACAAGCCCCATTGGAGATCTGCCCTTGACCACGGCGAGTGCATCCAGCTGAGGAGACGAGAAGAATGTCTCAACAACAACGCTGACCTGTGCCCCTGGGTGCACGCACTGATCGGACATGCCGAGCGACCCTACCATAGGTGCATATTCCTGCCCTGCTGTTTCGATTTCCGTGCGCAGTTCCTGCATTCAGGCCGCTCTCATCGCTTCGCATCCTGACTTTATGCTTTCGTAAGCATGCAAGGCAATCTGCTTTCTGGACCTCGGCTGATTGGCATGACCAATCCTTCCGATCGGCTCATGCCCTCTGATATGTACGTGTATCTGCAATGTCCCGAGGAGCTTCCAGACATGCGGGAGAAGTGCCATGTCTCCATACCACGCAATGATGTCCTCCGGGGGCAGGGATGTTCTGTGGCAATTCACCCTGACATACGAAATGCTCACAGGAACGACCTGGCGGCAGTTTTCCGCCGGTATCTGGAAAAAAGAGCTCTTGAAGTCCAGCAGGTCCCGCCCGTTGTTGGTTGTGCCCTCGGGGAACAGTATCACATTTGTGCCGGATGAAAGACACTGCTCTATCTCGGCCATAGAATGTCCTGCAGACATCCTCGAATTTCTGTTTACAAAGACCGTACCGGCCATCCTGGCGAGCAGACCGACAGGGAACCATGATGATATTTCATTTTTTGCGACGAAGGCCGCCGGAACCATACTGCCAAGGACAAGGATATCTATGTAGCTGCAATGGTTCGCGACAATCAACGCTCCTCTCTGTGACAGCGGGACCCCGGATGTGCTGACCTTGATCCCGAGTATAGAACACGATATCTTTGCCCAGCCCTGCATGCATGCCGCCCGGATGCGCATCCTCGATCCGTACCCCGGCCAGAGCGAGACAACAGCCCCGACAGGGATGAATGCAAGATTCAGTGTGAGGAGAAGCAGTATCTTGTATGTCTTCTCTATGCTGCGCATTTTTCTTCGGTCGACCTCCCGAAAAATCTGCTGCGATATCTTTCGAGCAGGTTCACTGTATCAAGAATGATAAAAAAGTCGGTTGTTCCGAAGAGTGGGTCATAGGCAGGTTCACCGCATATTCTGGCGCCCAGCCGCATGTAGCCCTTTAAAAGCGGAGGCATGAGCGCTAACGCCTCCTCCCTGTCGCAGAAAGCAAACTCCTGTATGTCACGGATCCTGATAAGCGGGCTGACGGTGTACGGATCTTCCGCCCTGTGGCAGCGGTTAAGATAGGAGTAGACGACATTCACTGCAGCCATGTTGCTCGTATGAAGGCTTGCGCAGCCGAACAGATGCCTGATGTCATACTCCTCTACATAGGCAGCTATGCCTTTCCAGAGCAGACTGATAACAGCCGCATTGCGGTATGCCTGGTGTACGCAGGACCTTCCGAGTTCCAGTTTCGGACCGGGGAGCATCCGGATGGATGAAAGGTCGAACTCGTTCTCCGAATAATAGCCTGCCGAATTCTCGGCGACAATGCCCGGCATCAGCCGGTATGTACCGACTATCATGTCCTTTTCCGTGTCGCAAACTATCAGATGATCGCAGTACTCATCATACGCGTCCTTGTCCATGCCGGTCCTGTATGACTCCGGCATCCCCTCGTTCAGTTCACTGTTGAATACATCGAACCTGAGACGGAGCGCTGACTCTATCTCCGATGATCTGACAGCTATCCTTGCAACATACCTGCCATGGCTTATGAAGATACCCGGCTTCCTGTTTCTGGACATATTCGCCTCCCTGGTGATGCTGTATTGCTCCTATATTACTGAGGAATATTTGCAGCAATATTACAAAGGGGTGAAATTTCCATGACGATATTCCGGGTCTGAAAAAAGGAGGACTGAACAGCAGCGACAGGCAGGATGTTACCTGGACTCTCCCGGTTGCCGGCCTCTCACTTTGCGGAGAAGATATTCGACTCTCCTGCCTGTCAGAACAACAAGAAAATCAGTGATTCGTGCCTGCTGTTTATAATGTCTGAGCACTATCTCATAGAGTCTTGATACTTTCTGGTAGGGTATGTCGAGATGCCTGACGGATATGTATTCGATCTCTGACCTGTGTACTTTCATCTCGCTGTCGTCTTTATACAGACGGCTGACCTGCATTGCCGTATTCCTCAGAGCCACTTAAGCCTGCTGAATATCGTATACATGCAGATCACCGGTACGACAGAAGCGAAGAGGATTATGATGAATGTTGAATAGGGTCCAAGGAATGTCCATGATTGGCCATTTCCGCCGGGCAGGTTTACGTTCATGCCGTAAAGTGTTCCCAGCAGCGTGAAGGGTATTGAAAATGTAAACATTATCGTCAATACGGTGAGTATCTTGTTTGTTCTGTCGGAACTCATGATAACGTCGGTGTCCTTGTATATCTCTATTGCCTCCCTGCATTCTTCAGCAACCGCCCACACCTTTTCAATATGGTCGCTCAGATCACCGAAATAGTCGCCCATATCCTCCTGCGTAAATCTGCCTATCTTCTTTTCTATCTCATGAATGACCCGTTTTAAGGGAAGTACGCTTCTTCTGAAATTGGCGATGTTGTGACGGAGCCCTGTCACTTCGCGCACTGCGCTGATATGCTCATCAAATACGATTGGTTCGATATCCGAGATATTGATCAGTATCTTGGAACCCATTACGAGAAGGTTTTCCACGAGAGTGTACATGATCGTATATAACAGGCCTGAAGGGGAGGTGGCAGAAAGCGGACATGTTGCTTTATCGTGTCTCATCGTATCCATGATATTGCCTGTGTTCCGGTAGCTGCTGAACAGTATGTTCAGGGGTTTCAGTTCACCGTTATGAACGGTCACCAGATAATCTTTTCCAAGGAATATCGAGAGTTGTATCGGCACAGAGTACTGCTTGTCCTTCAGATACCTGGGAACATGGAGGACAATGAAAAGATAATCATCGTATTCGTCGATCTTGGGAATCTGGGTCTTTGAAAGGCAGTCTTCGATATCAAGTCCATGGAAGCCATACTCAGCCTGTATGCAGTGCAGAAGGTCAGCATCAAGCCTGTCAATGTTCGTCCAGGTAAGGCCTCCAGCCCTGGCGCTCAGGCTGTCAAGGGCGCTGCCGGTGGTCATTTTCCTGCATCCTCATTAAGCATGTATGCCTTGTCAGTCAGCTCCCATGGGAGGCCGATGTCCATCCTTCCGACATGCCCGTATGCGCTCAGTCTGCGGTAGAAACCCCCTTTGATAACGGACGGCAGGTATTTGAGATTGAACTGCCGGATTATCGATGCAAGCCGGAAATCAAAGTGCCGTCCGACAATGGCGCTTATCGCCTCATCACTTATCCTGCCTGTGCCGAAGGTCTCCGCCTGGATGCTGACCGGCCTTGACTGACTGATCGAATAGCTCAGCTGTATCTCGCAATCGTCAGCAAGACCCGCAGCCACCACGTTCTTGGCAGCATAACGGGCAGCGTAAGCGCCGATCCTGTCGATCCTCAGGGGATCTTTTCCGCTCAGAGCGGCCCCGCTGTGACGGGAATATTCGCCATAGGTGTCTATGGAGTTCTTTCTGCCTGTCAGGCCCGAATGGACTGAAGGACCTCCCACAATGAACGGACCGTCAGGATTTATGAAGATACCGGTCCGCTCATCAGGCGCCAGCTCTTCATCCTGGAATGCAGGCCTGATCACTAATTCTGTCAGGTCATCTTTAAGTCTGTCGATGCCGGCCCCCCCCTTATGTGCCGGTCTTGACTGTGAAGCAATTACGGTGACGCTGTGAATGCGGCTGGGCTTGCCGTCCCTGAATTCAACGGCCACCTGGGTCTTTCCGTCGGGCATCAGGTATGGAAGCAGCTTCTGGAGCCTGACTGATGAAAGCCTTCTTGCGAGCTTATGTGCCAGCCATATGGGAAGAGGCATAAAGGCGGACGTCTGGTTGCATGCAAAACCGAACAGGGTGACCTGGTTCCTTACAGTGATCTGCTCGATCTCTTCTTCAGAAAGTTTCCTCTCATCGAATCTGAGTCCCTCTTCCTGCGGCATCTCCTTCAGGCTCGTGATGATGCTGCAGGTCTTGCTGTTGAAGTCTTTCTGATCATAGCCGATCTGGCTTATGACTGTGCGGGCCACGTTTGCGAAATCCACATATGATGCCGAGGAGAATCTCGCTGCGATGAAAAGAATGGCTGTTGACACGGCACATTCGGCGATGACCGATGCATGGGGGTCCTGCTGGAGAAAGTGATCTACTATGGCATCGCTGATCTGGTCACAAAGCTTGTCAGGATGACCTTCTGTGACCGATTCGGATGAAAAAATAAAATCTCTCTTCATGCTGCTGCCTCCTCAATGATCTGTTCGGGAGTTTCCTCACAGGTCAGATTGTCAGGTCCGTTGCCACTCACGGGGAGCGGGGCCATGGTCTTTGTCGCCTCGTTGATCAGAAGCGGCGCTGCCGCGGTCCCGGCAACGACCATCCAGTCAAGAAGGCCGATGGACGCGAGTCCGAGCAGATTTCTGATGCCGGGAACTGCCATTGTGATCCCCTGCAGCAGGAACGATGCTGCAAGTGCTGCATCGAGATACCTGTTTGGAGGCAGTTTTTCAGAGGAAAACATGCTGAACTGCTCCGAACGGCAGCTTAGTGCATGCAGCAGTTGTCCGGCAGTCAGACCCATGAAGGCCATTGTACCGGCCTGCGGACCGATCCCGTATCTTGCAATTCCGTATCCGTATGCTGCCAGCGCGCCGCCGGAAAGGGCGGCGGATTCGAATGCTATTCGCCTGAAATCTTCCTTTCTGATAATGGGATCATCAGGATTTCTTGGCGGTCTCGAGAGAATGTCCGGTTCCGGGGCCTCCAGTGCGAGAGCAAGGCCCGGTGCGATATCTGATACCAGATTTATCCATAGCAACTGCATCGCGTTGAGAGGTTCACCGAGCCCGAGTCCGAGAGATCCGAACATTACCATTATCTCGCTCAGATTGGTCGAAAGAAGAAAGTGCACAGATTTCCTTATGTTGTTATAAATGGTCCTGCCCTGGCTGATGGCTATGATCATGGTCTCGAGCCTGTCATCTTCTATGATGACGTCTGCTACTTCCCTGGCAACATCTGTTCCGGTATGGCCCATGGCAATGCCGATATTTGCGGCCTTGAGGGCAGGTCCGTCGTTTATGCCGTCGCCTGTCATTGCGACGATCTTTCCCGATGCCTGCAATGCCTGGACTATCTGCAGTTTGTTGGCCGGACTTACTCGTGAGAAGACATGCACTTTCCGGGTGAGTGCGCTCAGCAGTTCAGGATCTATGTTGGCAAGATGTGTCGAATCGAGGATCTCGATCTGGCCGTTCCTGCTCAGATTGAGATCTCTTCCTATGGCATATGCAGTAGGCCCCTGGTCTCCGGTGATCATGATCGTGTCTATGCCGGATGCATGATAACCGGCAATGAGCTCCTTTACCCCGTTTCTGACCGGGTCTATCATCCCGGTAAGACCGAGCCATACGAGATCAATGGAACCAGCATTTACGCCGCATAACTCGGGGCCGTCGGGGATGTCGTTCGAGGCCTCGCAGAACATGTATGCGACACCGAGCATCCTGAGGGCCTCGCCTGCCATCTGTTCGTTTTCGATCTGGATGGCAACACGGTCTTCATCTGACATGGGTCCCAGTACTCCGTCCCTTATATATGATGAACAAAGCGCCAGTACTTCCTGTGGACTGCCCTTTACTGCGATCAGTCTTGAGTTTGGTCCGTTCTGCAGGGTCGGACCTGCATCATGCAGTGTGACCATGATATTGCAGTTCTCTGAACGGTGCCTGATCTTGATCAAGGGGAACTTCTGACGCAGCTGCGGCACATTAATGCCCGCGCTCACCGCCATATTGATTAGCGCATTTTCAGTAGCAGAACCCCTGACAGTGTATTCGCCCTCCTGCAGACTGACCTCGCTTTCATTGCAAAGACATGAGATATGGATCAGTCTGAGGAGTTCATCGCACTCATAGGGGTTCAGGTCTCTGTCGTTGTCCCTGAAGCGCCCCTCTTTCACGCCTATGCGTTTCATGCCGGAATGGATGGCAGTGACCGTCATTCTGTTTACCGTGATGGTCCCGGTCTTGTCAAGACAGATGGTCTGGACTGAGCCGAGGGTCTCCACTGCATCGAGATGTCGTATCAGTACATTGTGCTTTCTCATGCTCCTGATCCCGAGGGCAAGCGTTGTCGTTGCGACCATCGGCAGCCCTTCGGGCACTGCAGCAACGGCAAGTGCGATGGAAGATTTCAGCATATGCAGCAGCCCGTAACCCCGAAGCAGTCCTATAACGAAGACAAGGCTGCATACCGCTCCGCTGATATAAACCAGCTGAGTGCCGATCCTGTCAAGCTGCCGTTCCATTGGCGTCTCGGGCGGCCTTGAGTCACCCACCAGGGTCTGGATCTTGCCGATCTCGGTATATCTTCCCGTGGCAATAACAACGGCGAGACCCTGACCGCCTGTTACGAGAGTCCCCATATAGACCATGTTTATCCTGTCTGCGAGAGGCATATCGACCTCATCAAGAGGCATCGGATCTTTCGAAACCGGCATGCTTTCACCTGTAAGCGCAGATTCGTCAATGCTGAGATGAACGGCCTCTATCAGTCTTGCATCCGCAGAAACATAACTTCCCGGCCTCAGAACCAGTATATCTCCGGGCACGATATCTTCGGAGGGCAGGGTGGCAAGTCTTCCATCTCTTAGACACAACGCCGAGGGTCTGACGAGGCTCTTCAGTGAATGTATTGTTTTCTCAGCCTGGGTCTCTGTCGTATATCCTATCAGTCCGTTGATAAGGACCACACCACCGATGACGAGTGCATCTGCGATGCCGCCTGTGGCAATGGATACCGCTGCTGCTACTCCGAGCAGAGCTACTGGCAGAGATTTGAATTGGTCTGCAAATATGCTCAGGCCTGATCTTGGTACAGACTCCGGAAGAAGGTTTGGTCCAAATCGCCTGATCCGTTCTTTTGCAGTGGTTCCTTCAAGTCCGGAATTCGGAGCGACTTCAAGACTCCTCATCACCGCCTCTGCATCAATCCGGTGCCATGCTTCTGAATGCTGGTCCTCGGCGCGCAGTACGCTTCTTCTTATCTGTCTGCGCGTCCTGCTCCCGACAGCCATCTTTCTTCCGGACGAAGCAGCGGCAGGTGCCACCGCTTTACTGACGCTATCTTTTTCAACCCCGTTGCAGTCACTCAATGGCATTCCGAGTACAGTCCGGGCCGTATCCTCAATTACGGCCCGGACTGATTGGCTGGTGGAGCCGGAGTTATAAAAGACAAGAACGCTTCCGGTCAGAAGATTGATATCGAAAGCCCTGATACTCTGATCTCTGCTTAAGGAAGCATTGATCTCCTCTTTGAACCGTTCGGTTCTTAGCCTTCCGTTTATTCTGAACCTAGACCGGCCTCTGACCTTATCATGTACGAGACAGACCACTCTGCTGTCATTCGCTCCGTCTGCTTCTTGTTTTGGAAGTCACCTCAGGCGGGGCAGGAGCCTCTGCAGGTGTTTCAGCCTGTACAACCTGTCTTGGCTTGGGCAGGGCCGCGCTTGCGATATCCTTTACCCCTTCAACCACACCAACGAGCATGTCACGGACAGAACGGACAGCTGTGTTGCCGATCGACCCAGCAGCCTCAATTGCGCCATGCACTGCTGTTGAGGCCACATCTCCGGCATTTGCGCCGACCTCTTTGCTTGCCTCGATGACACCGTCAACTGCCCTTCTTGCAACAAGTGCAACATCCGCACCAACCTCGGCTGCGCCCCGAACAGCACCTTTCACGGTCTGGCCTGCTACTGTCACAACATCGCCTCCGACATCGCTGACGCCCATGATGATGCCCTTTGCAACGCTCTTTGTACTCAGAATAAGGCCGGTTCCAACCTCTTCGGTTGCCTGAATGGCGCCTTTGACAACATCCTTGGATATGGATATGCTCTCTGTTGCCACCTCTCCTGTTGCACGCAGTGTGTTCGATACGGTGTTCCTGACGAGGGAAACGATCTCTGCCTCTATCTCGTTGATGCCTTTGAGACTGCTTACAACTCCGTCCTTCACTGTTGATCCTGCCCTGCCGATGCTCTCAGGGAAATCTCCTTCAGCTACATTCTCGTGTGACATGATAGACCTCCTTTTGTTGCCGGAATTATTACCCTCACGGGCTTCAATACATACAGTTTTCAATGATAAACAAGTTATGTTGCATGAATATGACTGGACTGTTAAATTATCGGCCGGAACGCAGATCGTTCGATTTGAGAAGGATGTTCAGCGCATACCAGCCGGCTGCATACCAGGGCACAGCGGTAATGTTGCCCTTTGCTATCTGATAGAGGCCCATTCCGAGAAGTGTGAGAAACGCCGCACCTCCAAGGTCCAGCTCGTTTCCTGAAACATCTTTCAGCATATGACTGATGCTATCAAAGGTATCGTATAACCGGCCCTGAAGGTTCGTTCCTGCCGAAGACGGCGGCGACAGTCTGAGTCCTCCATCTGCTGCGACCATGCGAAGGATGTGGGCAGTATCAGATGAGTGCCTGATCAGAATGCTGCCTGTGAGGGGTCTTGTCTCAACAGATACCACTCCTGAAATGCCCTGCATCCTTTCAGCAAGCAGTTCAAGATATGATTGGTCTCCCCTCTTTTCAGGGAGCTTCAGTCTTATCCTGCTCCCTGTCTGATGAGTTACATAAGCCGGGGGGATTTCATGCACCTGTTTCCCCTTCCGCGAATGATGCGGCCTGTTCTGAAGGATTATGGGC
>Ga0233425_10003187_pt1 | contig 30480 bp, 29 predicted proteins | sample Watercolumn_Towu_2_FD_181712 | JGI IMG/M metagenome (GOLD analysis project Ga0233425, IMG submission 181712) | Freshwater microbial communities from Lake Towuti, South Sulawesi, Indonesia - Watercolumn_Towuti2014_140_MG | ecosystem: Environmental > Aquatic > Freshwater > Lake | place...
CCCCGGGCCCGGAGGGCCAAGCCGGCGAGGCCGGCTCGTGCGCCTTCGGCGCCAGCGCCGCCACGGCGCAAAAGCCCCCGTCCCTTCGGGTCGCCTCAACGCGGCCGTCCGGTTCGTTGCAGCCCTTGACCGATGCAAAGGCATCGCTCTGCGGACCGCGCCTTCCGGGCCGGCGCGCGTTGAGGCGACGCAATGACCCAAATCAGGTGGAAAGGGCTCTAGGCCATATCGCTCAGGATCTGCTGCAGGCGCGGGTCCTCGACCGCGAAGAATGCGGCCTCGATGCGCGCGCCAACCTCCGGTCGCATCAAGAAGGCCCCGATCTCGTCCGCTGTCGATGGATGGTCCTCGAGATAGGGGGAGTGGAGATAGGTCCGGCCAGATTCGATCATGATGTCGCGCCTCAACGCGGCCATGTGTAGAGCCGCAGCAGGATCGGCGGCCTTGTCCCATGCCCCGAGAACCCGGCCGATGTCCGCGCCGGCCGTCACAGCCAGCGTCAGCACGTCCTTGAGATCGAGACCGAGCCGCCAGCCTGCCGGCCAATGCACCAGCTCGAGTTTCGAGACGCTCGAACCCATCAGCGCATCGAAGAAGCGCTCGAGCACGTCGATCTCGCTGCGGGGCCATTTCGAGCGCCAGCCGGCTTCGCCCAATCGCCTGAGGCAGATGTCGAGGCCCATGTGATCCGGAGGATCGCCCGCAGCGATGAGCTCCAGGTATCGCGGCAGGAAATAGCGCTGCTCGCGCGCAATCTGGCCGTCGTCCCACCCGTGGGCCGAGTTCGTGTACTCTGCCAGCAGACCCGACGGAATTTTGCGAAGGGGCGTCCGCGTCAGCTCGCGCTCTGTTTCCACGGTCATGCAGCACGGACAGCGGCAGACCACGAGCGCACTGCCGATGGTGTAGGGTGCAAAGATGCGATAGGCCTCCTCGACGACGTCGAAGATCTCGCGGCTCATTGTCCTGCCCTCTGACCTGCGCTCACTCGAGGGCCCGTGCACGCTCAACGCCTGGGCAGCTGCCGCTCGGCATCGACCCTCACCGTCGCTGAGCACGCTCGTGGTTTGCGGTCAAGACCGCGTTGCAGTCCTTGACCCCGATCGGGCTCTCTGCCAGCGAGCCGTCGCGGGCCTTGAGGGTGCTCATGGCCTCGTCGATGGCGGACTGGGCTGCGAACAGGCACGGCGTCGAGTAGATGATGAGCTGCGCGCCGGCCCCTTTGAGCTCCGAAAGCGTGCAGGGCGGCGACTTGCCGCCCGCGATCTGGTTGAAACAGAAGGGCCGCCCGACGCGGCTCGACAGCTCGCGGATGGCGTCGAGGCTCTTCAGTCCATCGACCAGAACGGCGTCCGCCCCGGCCTCGGCGAAGGCCGTGACGCGCCTCGCGATGTCGGCAGGATCGGACGAATCCGTCCTCGCAATCACGTAGAGATCGCGCCGCTGGGCCAGCACGGCGCGCAGCTTCGTCAGGTACTCGTCGAGCTCCATGATCTGCTTGCCGTCGAAATGCCCGCAGCGGCGGGGACGTTTCTGGTCCTCGAGCACGACGCCGGAGGCGCCAACCGATTCGAGCACGGAGACGACGTGACAGGCGACCTCCATGTCGCAATAGCCGTCGTCGATGTCGACCAGGAGGTGGTGCTCAGGCAGCACCGTTCGCAGTCGGCGCACGAAATCGACGATATCGGTCCAGGTGATGAATCCGACGTCGGGGAGGCCGTAGTTGCTGGCGGCGAAACCGAAGCCGGATACGAACAGCGCATCGAAGTGGCGCGCGGCGATCGAGGCGGAGAATACGTCGTAGATGCCGATGAACGGCACCATATTGCCGGTCGATACGGCGGCTCTGAGACGACCTCCGGCAGTAGCAAGACCGGGCGGATCGGATGCCGTCATGCGCGGTTCTCCAGAATGATGTCGGCGATGCCGGCGATCGTCGCGAGCCTGTCGGGGTCGAGACCCCCGGCCGTGAAGTCGATGCCATGCCTGGTTTCGAGGTAGGTCACGATCTGTACGATGGCGAGCGAGTCGATGAGGCCCGAGGCGACCAGCCGGTCGGTCTCCGTAATGCTGTCGACCGGCCTGTTCGGCTTCTGAATGGTGCGCAGAAACGCCTTGAGGTCGGCGATCACCTCGTCACGGGAGGCGCTCATCGGGCCGCTCCCTCCGCAAGAAGCCCGGCGAGATCGAAGGGCTCGAGCGCCACGCACGACCGCTTGACGGCGTCCCGGTTGATCTTGCCCCGCGAGGTGCGCGGAATCTCCGTGACCAGCCACCAGCGACTCGGCATCTTGGGCTCTGCGAGGCGCTCGATCATGTGAGCGTGCAGAGCGCGCACCGTTCCGCCGTCGGTCTCGTCGAGCACGACGGCGATGCCGACGGTCTGGCCGTAGATCGGATCGTCGAGCGCGAAGGTGCACACGTCGCTCGCCGCAGGGAAGCGCTCGACGACCGCATCCACGTCCGCCGGATAGATCTTCATTCCGCCCTTGTTGATCTCGTCGCGCTCGCGCCCCTTGAGGATGAGGCGGCCCTTGCCGTCGATGAAGCCGATGTCGCCGGTCAGAAACCATCCGTCGACCACGGCGGCGTCTGTGAGGTCGTCCCTCTGGAAGTAGCCCTTCATCAAGGCCGGCGTGTTGAGCCAGACAAATCCGGATTGGCCCGGCGCACATTCCATGCCGGGTTTGAGCGGGGCGGAGGTCTCGTTGGTCGAGAGGATCTTGATGACCGCGCCCCAGCCGGTGCCGATCAAACCGTCCTCCGCCGCACAATCCGCGTCGTTGAGGCCGGCGACCCAGCTCCCGGTCTCGGTGATGCCGTAGGCGTTGCACACCTGCCTGGTGCCGGCCCAGGTCCGAATATCAGTCCAGACGTCGGCCGAGAGCGGCGCCGAGCCGACGTGGACGCGCCTCAGCGTTCCGCCCGCAGGGCGCTTCGCCATCTTGAGCGCGAGCTTCCACACGGAGGGCACCGACGACAGGAACGTGATCCGGTGCTCGTCGATCAGCGCGCCGAGCCGCATGATGATCTCGGGCTTGAACGGAGGCGTGATGTAGAGATCGTTGCCGGACAGCCAGGGAAAGAGGCAGTTGCAGATGAGGCCGTGACCGAAATGCGTGGGCAACAGGCAAAGCGTGCGCTCGAAGGCCTCCTTGCCGAGGCTCTCTCTCAGTGTCACCCAACGGGCGCGCAAAGAGCGGTGCGTGTGAACGACGCCCTTCGGATTGCCGGTCGAGCCCGAGGTGAAGAGGATCAGAGCGTCGTCATCGAGAGACGAGCGCCCGGCCGTCAATGCCTCGGAGCCCGTATCCGTGGTCTCGACGACCGGTAGACCTGCCCCCTCGAGCGCTGCGACGACGGCCTTGTCCGTCGCATCGTCCACGACTGCCAAGCGCGGCTTGGCCGCTCGGGCCAGCGTCTCGACCTCGAACGGCGTCAGTCTCGCGTCGATGGGAATGGCGCACGCGCCGAGCCGCCACACAGCCAGAAGCTCGGCAAAGAACTCGAGACGGTTGCCGAACGGCATGAACACGCGCTCGCCGCGCTCAAGCCCGAGGCGCGAAAAGCGCGCGACCCGGAGCGAAACCTGGCGCTCCGTCTCGCTCTTTTCCCAGCGCCGGCCCGAGACCGGCTCCACCAGTGCTCCGACATCGAGATCGAGCAGCATGCCTTGACTTATCCCCCGTGGTGATCAGCCCAGTCCGAAGAGGCCGAGAAAGAACTCGGTTCGCGCTCCGAACCCCGCCCCGCCTTTTGCATTCCAGATATAGATCAACGCGAAAAAGGTCCACACGCCCAAGATGCGCACGCCCCGGCGCATGAGACCTCCGGCCGGCGCCTGCCCGGCCCGCGCCTGCTCCCTCAGCATCGAGACGAAGATCCCGACGGCCAGGAGAAAGCAATAGAAGACTCTGGAATTGAAGGCATTCCAGAGCGCGAGCGCGTCGCCGGCGACGATGAGCTCCTCGCGCAGAAAGAGGTGGTAGTAGGCGTTGCCCAGAAACGCTGCGGCGAGCACGGCGGCGAACAGGCGCAGCCGTGGCCATGCTTTGAAGCGGCGCGCAAACGTCGGCATGAAGAAGAGCTCCGACATCAGCTCCTTGAAGTAGTAGTAGTAGCGGTTCCAGAACGCCTGGATGCTCTCCGCGAGCAGTGGCTTGTAGGTGTTCCGGAACACGTTGAAGCCGAACAACCTCAGAACGCCAATGATGATGTGCCCCTCGGCCGCGTGGCGCAGCACCTGGTAGACGAGCTCGGCATAAAGGCTCATCCAGGCGAGCGCGAGCGGCGCGGCCTCTCGGCCCGCGAGGAGGTTGCTCAAGCGCGGAATGCCGAGCGCGTTCCCGCCGAGCGCGCGGGTCAGCGCATGTTTATCGCTGCCATAGACGGCGCCGTTCATGACATCGGCGGCGAGGTACCAGAGACCGGCGAGCACGAACAGCTTGAGTCCTGCGAGATGCGAGCGTGCCAGCTCCTCCTCCGTCTGCGCCTCGTGCCGTGCGAGATAGTCGAGCCCCTTGCCGTAGGGCGTGTTCGAGCCGCCCCAGACCGGAAACAGATAGATCATGTGATCGGAGAAGCGCGTTCCGAGCGCACGCCCGCGCTGGCCCGACAGCAGCAGATATCCGCAGCGCCAGAGCAGAAACGGCATGGTGACGGCGAGCCCGATGAGCACGCTTCGCCACAGACTGCCCGCAGGCGCCGCCCACCACAGTAGAGCGAGGAGCGCCCAGTAGATGGCATGCAGCGTGATCTGCGGCCGGCGGCGGATGGGCTCGGGCAGCGACTTGAAGGCGAGGGCGGCGCGGTAGCAGAGCCAGGCGACGAGCACGAGCAGGACGACGATCAGACCCGCGCCCGCCGGATCGGCCGGCGCGCCGAGGCTGTTGGCGCCTGCCAAGGTCTCGAACGGACGTTTGACTGCGACCGCGACAGCTCCAGCCGCCAGCAACAGCCTTCGCCGCCCGGGATTGGACCAGCGGATGATGGGGCCCAGCCAGCGATGCCACAAGGCCACGGCGGCCGGACTCTCGTGGAGCTGAGTGAAGCGCGCAAGACCGCTTGTGGTGGGACTCATATTTGTGCCGGAGAAGCAAGGCAGGTAGGAATTCACGTCGGGCAGGCAGCAACAGCGGCGTCACTGCTCACGCGGTCAAAGCGCGCGAGAGGCAAGGCGAGCGCATTCCACGATCCGCTCGCCTCGTTCATCATGTCACTCAGTAGAACAGGCTCGACACGCTCTCCTCACGCGCGGTGCGCAGGATCGCTTCGCCGATGAGCCCGGCGATGGGCAGGACGCGGATGTTCTTTGCGGCCTTGACGGCCTCGGTCGGCAGGATGGAGTCGGTGATGACGAGCGACTTCAATCGCGAGTTCTGGATGCGGGAGACCGCCCCGCCGGACAGCACGCCGTGGGTAATGTAGGCCATCACCTCCGTGGCTCCGCTCTTCAGAAGCGCTTCTGCCGCGTTGACCAGCGTGCCGCCCGAGTCGACGATGTCGTCGATCAGAATGCAGCGCTTCCCCTTGACGTCGCCGATCACGTTCAGGACCTCGCTCTCGCCGGGGCGCTCGCGCCGCTTGTCACAGATGGCGATCGGAGCCTCGATACGCTTCGCAAGCCCGCGCGCGCGCACGACGCCGCCCGTGTCGGGCGAGACGACGACGATGTCGCCGTTCGTGTAGAGCTCCTGAATGTCGCGTGCGATGATGGGAGCGGCAAACAGATTATCCGTCGGAATATCGAAGAAGCCCTGGATCTGCCCGGCATGGAGGTCGAGCGTCAGCACGCGGTCGGCGCCGGCGCGCTCGATCAAGTTGGCGACGAGCTTTGCCGAGATGGGCGTGCGCGGGCCGGGCTTGCGGTCCTGGCGCGCGTAGCCGTAGTAGGGAATGACCGCGGTGACACGCCGGGCCGAGGCCCGCTTCAAGGCATCGATCAGGATCAGGAGCTCCATCAGGTTGTCGTTCGCCGGAAACGACGTCGACTGCAGCACGAACACGTCCTGTCCGCGCACGTTGTCCTGGATCTCGACGAAGATCTCCATGTCGGCGAAGCGCTTCACCTGACACTTGGTGAGCGGCACCTTGCAGTATTGCGCGATGGCTTCCGAGAGCGGCCGGTTGGAATTGCCTGCGACGAGCTTCATGCGCGGCCCGCCCCGGCCACCGTCCTCACGAGCATCGAACGGCATCAGGGCGCCTCTTGCGACGGAATGATGACGGGCTCATAGCAACTGAGCCCGGGCGTGTAAACGGCCCGGGCTCAGCGTTTCCGTTGGCAACCCGACACACGTCAAGCGCGTGTGCCGGACAGGCGTCAGTTGGGCTTTTGAGCCGGAGCATTGAGCGCCTGCTTCTGCTTCGGCAGCAGGCCCGAGATGGTCTCGGCCGCGGCACCCGCCGCAGCGTCGGCCGTCTGACCCCAGGCGCCATCGAGCATCCCCTGCGGCACCTCGTTCTTCTGCGTCACGCGCTTAAAGAACTTGCCCTGAGGATCGGTGAGCTCCCAGTCGATCTGGATCGGCTGCTTGCCGTCCTTCGGCTGGCCAACCGCCACCTTGCCTTGAACCTTGTAGGTCTGGCCGCCGGCCTTGTCGGTGAGCTGCACGCCCTTGCCGGAGAGGGCGCGCTGCATGGCATTGGTGAGAGCGACGCTGCCGTCGCCCGGCGCGCCGGTCACGCCGGCGACGACGACATTGACGTCGCCATCGCGGCCGATGCTGCCGGTCGTCCCCGTTGCCGCACCCTGAGCCGCACCCGCCTGCTGAGCCGTACCCGCTTGAGCCTGCTGCGCGCCACCCGCTTGAGCCTGTTGCGCGCCGCCAGCGGCCGCGGCAGCCCCCTGCGTGGCAGCCCCCTGCGTGGCAGTTCCCTGGGCAGTCACTCCCTGGGCGGCAGCTGTCTGCTTCTGCTGGGGCGCTGCAGCGTTCTGCGAAAGCGCCGCAGCGCCTTGGGCCGGAGCCTGTGCCACCGCAGGACCGGCAGGCTGCGCCTGCAGCCATCCGGCGATCGACGCGGACGTCTTGGCTGCAATCGCATCGACGACCTGGGGCGTGATGGCCGGCCAGGGATCCTTGCCCTGCGGCGCGGCGAGCAGCTCTTCGCCTGTAAAGGAATGCACCTGCTTGCCGCTCACGTCCGTCACGTGCCAGACGTACGACACCTTGGTCTTCGCCTTTTCGCTGGTCGAGACGACGTAGCCGCGAAGCGTGTATTCGGACTTGTCGGCGGGGGCCTTGGCGACGGTGATCCTCTGCTTCTCGAGCGCAGCGCCGACCTGGCTCTGGAACATCTTGTTGACGTTGTCAGGCGGCCCGAGCAACGGCGCGACGGCCATCTTGGCCACTTGGCCGACGGGCGCCTGCTGCGCCTGATCTGCAACGGTCTGTGCCGGATCGCCCGAGGATCCGAACAGGTTGTTGCTCGACTCGCACCCCGCCAGAGCGAAACTCAGGAAGGCTGCCATTACTGCGAGCGCAATCGGCTTTCCGAACTTGTTCGCCGCAGCAGCATCAATGGTCGTCACGATGACGTCCCCCTATTGAATGACCCGCTGTTCTCCGGCGGCCGGCGTACTAACCCTGCGGCCCTGATCTCCTCACTACCGGTACCCACTGAGAGTCCTGTAAACCAGCAGCCCGAGAGGCGTCCAGATCGAAACCCGCAGATTCTCCCGTCGTCCCTAATTCAGGAGTTCGGGACGGCAATATCACTGTGGATTATGCAGTTAGGCCACAACAATGGCGGAGATTTGGCGCCCGTAGTCCGGTTCTGAACGGTGTGTAGTCCTGCGAAAGCTGAAGAATAGTGATTCGTTCCCAAAGGTGCAGTGAGCCGCGCTCTCGACCACCCCGACCCCTGTTTTCTGTAGCTCGCTCGCCACGTAGCCCGGCAGGTCGAAATGCGGCCGTGCCTCCCTCGAGGCACGTCTGAAAAAGCGCGCGCAACCTTGGTCTTGTGCCAGGAACTCAGCCTCGAACTCGCGACCGACCTCGTAGGCCTGCTGGCTGATCGAGGGTCCCAGGGCGGCGCGAATGCGCTCCCGCCTGGCGCCGAGCCGCTCCATCGCCGAAACCGTCGCCTCGAGCACACCCCCGAGCGCCCCCTTCCATCCGGCATGAGCCGCCCCCACCACGCGCGCGGCGGGGTCGGCGAACAGGACGGGCGTACAGTCCGCCGTCAGCACACCAATCGCGAGCCCCCGCCTCGCTGTCACGAGCGCATCCGCCTGCGGAAGCTCCTCGCGCGCAACGAGCCTGTCGACCACCACCACATCGGGGCTGTGCACCTGATAGACTGTCTGCACGTCGCCGAGCGCGCTGCCGAGATGGCTTGCGACACGTGACCGGTTCTCGATCACCGCTACACGATCGTCCCTCGAGCCGGCGCCGCAGTTCAGCGACGCATAAAGCCCACGCGACACGCCACCCTGGCGGGTGAAGAACCCGTGCCGGATCCCTGGCAAGATCGAAAGGCAGTCGGCTTCGAAAGGCGAGAGCATGGTGCGTCGTCGTGAGGTCGTGAGGTCGTGAGGTTCGATGGTGCGGCCGTACTGGTCAAGTGAGAATTCGCTTTGGTGGTGAGCTGTGGCGATCGCCTTCTCTCCACGCTCCACTCACGATCTCACGATTTCACCACGTGTCGCCATCAGGTCTCGAACCCTGGAAGCGGCGGCAGATCGGAGCTTCTCACACCCAGCACCTTGAACCGCGTGCCCATGCCGGCAGGCGCCATGAGGCGCGCGACGCCCGCCTCGATCTCGCCGGCCTTCGATGGATTGGCGCTCATGAGCTTCGAGGCCCGCTCCACGATGCCGAGCCGGCCCAGGAACTCCGCCTGCGCCAGCGGACCATCCACCGAGAGGGCGCAGCACCGGGCCGCCGCCGCAACGGCCAGGAAATCGACTTGTGTGGTCAGGTCCGTCTCTCCCGGCGCTTCGAATGGCGACACATACGTGTGCCCCCGAACGCCCTGTAGCGTGTCGCCCATGAGGGTGTCCGTATGTCCGTAGTCGATGATGAGCATGGCGAGAGAGGCTCCTCCACGCGAGCCGGCCAGCTCGTCCAAGAGCCCCGAGACGTCGCGAAGCTCGTAGACGGCGCCGGGCTCGACAGGAGCCGAAGGGTCGAGCGGCGGGGTCAGGCTCGCGCTCCCGCCCGGGCAGAAAGCCAGCCGATCGTCCTCATCGAGCCCGACCTTGCGCCATTGCCATCGTCCGTCCTCGAACACGATCTGCTCGACCGGCAGGGCATCCAGAAACTCGTTCGCGATCACGACGGCCGCGCCCTCAGGCAGCGTCGCCGGTTCGTCATGCCAGCGGGGGTTCATCCCGAACGCCTCGAGCGCAAGCGCCTGACGGGAGCGCAACGCCCGGCTGCTCTCGACAAGATGCAGCGCGAGGGCGCGCAAGAAACCGGGCACGACCCGTGCTGCGCGCAGCGCATCGCAGAGGAGTGTGCCGCGGCCCGGACCGAGCTCCACGAGATTGAATGGAGCGGGCGAGCCCAACTGCATCCACACCGCCGCCGCCCAAAGGCCGATCAACTCCCCGAACACCTGGCTCATCTCGGGAGCTGTGATGAAGTCTCCCTCGGCTCCGATCGCCTGCCGCCGGACGTAGTAGCCATGCTCGGGGTCCGTGAGGCACGCCGTCATATAGGCGCCGACGGAGATCGGTCCATTGCGCTTGATCTGCTCCTTGAGCCGCTTTTCGAGCGGGGTCTCCCGAGACGGGCCGCTCTGCCTGCGATGGCCGCTCACCTCGTCCTCCCGGCACGCACGAGATTGACGAAATGGAGCCCCAGCAGGATCATCGGGATCGAATAGGCGATACCCGGAGTGAGGGGCGGAACCGTCAAGGCGTGCGCGGGGTCCGGTTGACGGAAGAGCTCGGCAAACGAGCGCACGCATCCATAGCCTAAGAGAAACGTGGCGATGGTGAGCCCCGGCCGCTTGAACGCGTCCCGGCGATGGGTGAGGAAGCGCAGCACGAAAAACAAGAAGAGACCCTCGAGTGCGGCCTCATAGAGCTGGCTCGGATGGCGGGGCGTGGGCTCGAGACCCGCGAGCTCGGGATAGGCGGCCGCAACGCTCGGAAACACCATCCCCCAGGGGAGATCGGTCGGCCGGCCGAACAGCTCGGCGTTGATGAAGTTTGCAACTCGCCCGAAAAACAGCCCGATCGGCACCGCGGCAGCGCACACGTCCATCGTGCTCCAGAGACTCACACCTCTTCTGCGCGCGAAGAAGTAGGCGCCGAGCCCGCAGCCGATCAGCGCGCCGTGGAAGGCCATGCCCCCCTGCCAGACCTTGAGCACCGCAACCGGGTCGGCGATATATTTCGAGGGCTCGTAGAAGAGCACCGATCCCAATCGCCCGCCGATCATGACGCCGAGCGTGATGTAGATGAGGAGATCATCGACCTCGGCCTCACCGAATGGCGCCCGGCCGCCGGGCCAGAGCGCGGCGTTTCTGAGAAGCGCACGGATGTACAGCCAGCCGAGCACGAGGCCGGCCATGTAGGCGAGCCCGTACCACTTGATGGAGAGTGGGCCGAGCTCCACCGCAACGGGATCGAGGCTCGGAAACGGGATGGCCAGAGCGTCAATCATGCCGTCTTCCCGATGACAGTGGCGGGCCGCGCCGCCGTTCTCACGAGATAGATCCCGAATGCAATCATGGGAGCCGAGAAGAGCTGACCCGCTGTGACGGGTCCGATGTTCAATGCGTGACCCGTCTCCGGCTCGCGAAAGACCTCGCAGACGATGCGCGCACCCCCATAGCCGAGGAGCCATACGCCGGCGACCAGTCCGGGACGCGCGAGGCCGAGCCTCCGGTGTGTCACGATCCGCAGTAGCGCGAACAGAGCGAGCCCCTCCAAGAGCGCCTCATAGAGCTGGCTCGGATGGCGCGGTGTATCGCCGCCGTTCGGAAACACCATGGCCCAGGGCACGTCCGACGCGTGACCCCAGTGCTCGGAGTTGATGAAGTTGGCAATGCGGCCGAGAAGGACGCCGATCGGAATCCCTGCGCACGCGAGGTCCATGAGGGTGCGCGCGGCGACGGCGGTGCGCCGTGCGTAGAGAAGGATTGCGATGATCGCTCCGACGAGCGCGCCATGAAAGGACATTCCGCCTTTCCAGGGCTGAACGATCTCAGCAGGATGAGACGCGTAGTAGGCCGGGTCGTACAGCAGCGCCTGACCGAGCCGGCCTCCCACGACCACGCCCGTGATCAGCCAGACGACGAAAGCATCCACCTGATCCAGGCTGAGCGCCGGTCCGGAGGGTTGCCAGAGCGGGCGGTCGGCGACAAGTGTGCGCATGTAGAGCCAGCCCAGGATGAGCCCCACTGCAAAGGCAAGGCCGTACCAGCGCACATCGAACGGTCCCAGCGAGAACGCGACCGGATCGATGCCGGGGAAAGGAAGAACGAGGGGGCTCATGGGGCGGCAGTTGCAGCGGCTTTCGGCACGCTGTCAAGGCAGGGACGGCGCCCGCGAGACCGGCCTGGGACTTGCGAAGCCTTGAACCCTCGACGGGGCGGACGCATAGTCGCGGCGAGACCCAGCCTCGAGAGAAAGACCGCGACCATGACCCAGACCACCGGACGGGTATTCGACGAGATCGCCAAGCTCATGACGGATGCGGCGGGCGCCGCCCAGGGCGTTCGCCGCGAGGTCGAGACATTGATGCGCGCCCAGGGCGAGAAAATCCTGCGCGACATGGACGTGGTCGCCCGCGAGGAGTTCGAGGCGGTCAAGGCCATGGCCGAAAAGGCGCGCGGCGAGAACGAGCGTCTCGCTCAGTTGATCGCGCAACTCGCCGAGCGCATCGCGACCCTGGAAACCGGCGGTCCGGGCCGGTAACCGTAGATTGAATCGCGGACCGCGCGCGCCGGTTCGCGCGTCGAGTGCCGAAATGCGATCTCCACAATTCTGCGTACCCTTTTCAACACAATCGTGATCCGCCGCCTCGAAACCGGCCCTATGCCCGGGTTGAGGCAAACGTCCGATCACATTGCTCGTGGACAATCAGAGCGCGAGGTTGCGACTCGCGCCACCACGGTGCTTTCGTCCGCCCGTCCAAAGCGCGACGCCAGCCAGGAAACGGGGCGGACAGCGGCTGGACGATGGCAGGACCAGGAGCACGAATGGCATCGACCGAACAGGCTTACGAGCGGGTGATCAATCCCGTCGACCTCGTCGAGCAGCTCGCCGTTGTGCACGATTGGGCAACGGAGCGCACGGCCGATGACGAGCTGACCCTCGTCGTGTGCGGGAGCTGGACCGACTATCACGTCTCGCTCAACTGGCGCGCCGACCTCGAAGCGCTGCATCTAGCCTGCGCCTTCGATTTCCGTGTTCCGGACAACCGGCTCAACGAGATGTACCGCCTCGTCGCCCAGATCAACGAGCAGCTCTGGCTTGGCCACTTCGACCTCTGGACCCAGGAAGGCCTCGTCATGTTCCGCCACGCGCTCATGCTGAACGGCACGGTTGCGAACGTCGTACAATGCGAGGCCATGCTGAAGACGGCCCTCGAGGCCTGCGAGCGCTATTATCAAGCCTTCCAGTTCGTCGTGTGGGCGGGTAAGGAAAGCCGCGAGGCGCTTGTGTCGACCATGTTCCAGACCGAGGGCCAGGCTTAGGCTTTCTCTCACTACGGAACGCTCCACATGACGCTGAAGCTCGACGGACCGCTCGTCGTTGCCGGTGCGGGCAAGATGGGCGGCGCGCTCCTGGAAGGGCTTCTCGCGCGGGGCCTCGACCCCGGGCAGGTTGTCGTACAGGACCCAGCGCCGCCGGCCGACGTGGCCGATTTTCTCGCCAGGCACGGCATCGCGGCCGAGGCCGGGATCGCCTCTCTCGTCAGATCGCCCGCGATCATTCTCGTCGCGGTCAAGCCACAGGTGATCGAGACCGTCTTCCCGCCGCTCGCGCGCCACGCCGGTCCGGCCACGCTCGTGCTCTCGATCGCCGCCGGAAAGACGATCGCGGGCTTTGAAGCGCATCTCGCGCCCGGTACGGCCGTGGTCCGTGCAATGCCAAATACTCCGGCAGCCGTCGGGCGCGGCATTACCGCCTGCGTCGGCAACCGGCACGTCACACACCATCAGCGTCAGCTCGCAAACGAGCTTCTCTCTGCGGTCGGCGAGGTCGTGTGGGTCGAGCGCGAGCAGCTGATGGATGCGGTGACGGCGGTGTCCGGCTCGGGCCCGGCCTACGTCTTCCTGCTCGCCGAATGCCTCGCAGAGGCGGGACGCGCGGCAGGACTGGAGCCCCAGCTTGCCGATCGCCTCGCGCGGGCGACCGTCTCGGGCTCCGGCGAGCTGCTCAACCGCTCCGATCTGTCCGCCGCAGAGCTTCGCAAGAATGTCACCTCGCCCGGTGGCACGACAGCGGCTGCGCTATCCGTATTGATGGGAGAGCCGGGGCTCAAGGAGCTGTTGATCGAGGCCGTCGCCGCAGCCGCGGCGCGCGGCCGTGAGCTTTCGAAGTGAGTTCGAGCGGGAAGCTCAGGAGGCCTCCCCGCTGCTGCCACCCAGACGTGGCGTGACGTCTCCGATCACACCGGTTCCGGCATCGCAGGTCGCGTCGTAGTCGAGCCCGGCGGTTCGGAGCCGGAATCTGTAGACCAGGCGCCCATCGGAGGACTTGGTTTCGACGTGCCCCATGCTGGCCCCGAGCAGGTTCACGGCCCTGAGGCAGGCCGCAAAGCCATCCTTCTCGGACAGCTCTGCGGGAGCGGCCTGGCCCTCTCTTGCCACCCAAACCGCCCCGATCACGAAAGCCGCGGCCGACAGCCGGCCAAGAGGGAAGTTGGAACTCGAGGAAGGCATTTCTGGACCATCCTTTCATGGCTGGATGAGCACTCTGTGACGGCATTAATTGTTACATTATAACTGCTCTGCTGTAACATCACATAATGTGCAACTTTCTGTGATTGCGCCGATGGCCCGCCCTTCAATCCGAGCCGGTGCGGCGTGCGCCAGCTCACGGGATGACACGCCTGCGCTCGCGGTGTGATAAAGAGCGCCTCATGAGCAACCCTCAGCCCATTCATGTCATCGGTGGCGGTCTCGCGGGAAGCGAGGCGGCCTGGCAGATCGCAGAAAGTGGTCTACCGGTCGTGCTCTACGAGATGCGCCCGGAGCGCATGACCGAAGCCCACAAGACCGGCGGTCTTGCCGAGCTCGTCTGCTCCAACTCCTTCCGCTCCGACGAGTGGGAAACGAACGCGGTGGGCCTCCTGCACGAGGAGATGCGCCGCTCGGGCTCGCTCATCATGAGCGCAGGGGACGCGACCAAGCTCCCGGCGGGAGGCGCCCTTGCGGTCGACCGCGACGCGTTCTCGGTCGAGGTCACCCGGCTCCTCTCTCGGCACGCGCAAATCACCATCTCGCGCGGCGAGGTCGCGGGGCTGCCGCCCGCAGACTGGGACAGCGTGATCATCGCCACCGGTCCGCTCACCTCGCCCGCGCTGAGCAGCGCCATCGCCTCCCTCACGGGCCAGACGGAGCTCGCGTTCTTCGACGCGATCGCTCCCGTAGTCCACTACGACAGCATCGATCAGAGCGTCGTCTGGCGCGCCTCTCGGTACGGCAAATCGGGCCCGGCAGGAACGGGCGCCGACTACCTCAACTGCCCGATGAGCCGCGAGCAGTACGAGGCCTTCGTCGACGCTCTGCTCGCGGCCGAGAAGACGGCCTTCAAGGATTGGGAAGCCTCGACGCCCTACTTCGACGGCTGCCTGCCCATCGAGGTGATGGCCGAGCGAGGACGCGATACGCTGCGCTACGGCCCGATGAAACCGGTCGGACTCGATGATCCCCGCACGGGGCGATGGCCTTTCGCGGTGGTCCAGCTCCGCCAGGACAACGCGCTTGGAACGCTCTGGAACATGGTCGGATTCCAGACCAAGATGAAGCATGGGGAGCAGGTCCGCGTGCTGCGCATGATCCCGGGGCTCGAGCAGGCGGAATTTGCCCGCCTCGGCGGGCTTCACCGCAACACCTACCTCAATTCTCCGGGGCTGCTCGATGCCTCGCTCCGCCTCAAGGCAGCTCCGCGGCTGCGGTTCGCCGGCCAGATCACGGGCGTCGAAGGCTATGTGGAGAGCGCGGCGATCGGCCTTCTCGCCGGGCGCTTCGCCGCCCGGGAGCGCAAGGGTCTGGCGCCAGCCCTTCCCCCGCCGACGACCGCGCTCGGCGCGCTCCTCAATCACATCACGGGAGGCCACCTTGCGGCGGACGGCGCCGGGATCCCGGACGGCACGGCCCCAAGGAGTGCTCCCCGCTCGTTCCAGCCCATGAACATCAATTACGGGCTTTTGCCGCCGCTCGCCCAGCCTCCGTCGCACACGAGCGAGGGCAGGAAGCTCAAGGGAGCGGAGCGCGGCGTCGAGAAAAAGCGCGCTCAGTCGCGCCGTGCTCTCGCCGACCTCGAAACCTGGCTCGACCAATTCAATAGAAGCTCTTGAGACCCAGCGCCCGGAGCGGCGCTAATGTCGGCATTTTGCGCAGCCCAGATATGCAAAAGCCTCGAAGCTTGTCCATCGCAAGGCGCCAAACACGAGGAATAGCGCCACTTTCTTGAATTCGCCTACCCGCGGAGGATAGGTGCCGACCTACCCGCGCGGCATCTTCCGCTACGTCCCCCGGGTGTTGTGCGGGGGGCGGAAAACCCGGACATACGGGCCCGGCCGGTACACCAGCTGGCGCGTTCAGGGGTCAAGACAATGAACATAACCAATGCTTCGGCACATGGATTGGGAAGAGCAATGGACGAGGAGTCCGAGTTGGAGCGGGCGCGGGCAGACGCCGGCCGGCGCCTGGACATAGCCGTCGGACTTCTTCTGGCAGCGCTGCTCACGATCGCGACACTCTATTTCGTCTGGTAGCACCGGCCGGTGAGCCTCATGCCGGGCGCATGGGCAACGGGGACACCATTGCGACAGGGTCATCGAGGCGCACTGCTGCTGACGATGGTCCTCTTTGACTCACATGCTCTGCGCACCCCGGCCGATCGCCGCGATGCCGGTCCGTGACACCTCGACCAGGCCCAGCTCGGTCATGATTCCGATGAAGGTCTCGATCTTCGACGGCTTGCCCGTGATCTCGAACACGAAATGCTCGATCGACGTGTCGACGACCTGAGCCCGGAAGATCTCCGCGAGCCGCAGGGCCTCGATCCGCTTCTCGCCCTTTCCTGCGACCTTGACCAGCGCCAGCTCGCGCTCGACCGACTTGCCGTCGAGCGTCAGGTCGTGAACGCGGTGCACCGGCACCATGCGCTCGAGCTGGTGCTTGATCTGCTCGATGACGGCCGGCGTGCCGCGCGTGACGATCGTGATGCGCGAAACGTGCTTCACGTGCTCGGTCTCCGTCACCGTCAAGCTGTCGATGTTGTAGCCGCGCGCCGTGAAGAGGCCAATGACGCGGGCGAGCACGCCCGGCTCGTTGTCGACCAGGACGGAGAGCGTCCGGCTCACCACCTCCTGCAGCACGGCGGGACCCGAGTAATGACTTTGCGGATTGGGATTCGACATCACGTGCCTCTATTCGCCCTTCTTCGACTTCTTCTTGGCCTCGCCGGCGGATCCGGGCTGGCCCTCCGACTTAGGAAAGACGATGCCGACATAGACCGGCATGCCGTGCTTTTCGATCAGCAGCCTAACGGCATGCGCATCGGCGGGCGAGATGTTGTAGTGCTGGAACGCGGCCGCCACACGCTCGCCCATCGACTTGGTGATCTCCGCCGCCTGCGGCGCGCCCCGGCGCATGAGCTCCTCCGCAGGCAGCTGCGAATAGACGGCGGCGAGAGACTGCGCCAGGATGTAATCCCCGGCGATGCACGCCTCATAGGGGCGCGAATAGCTCGACGCGAGACTGTGCGTGCGATAGCACGCGTCGATGAAGCCCACGGCTTTCTGGGCGCCCTGGGCGCGGTGCAGCTTAGCGATGTGCGCCGCGGCCTCCTTGACGTTCTCGATCTGATCCCAGGCCGGCTTGACGGCAGGCGCCGCGCCAGCCTGCGGCGCATCCTCGGCCGCTGCCTGGACCACTGCCAGCCCTATTGCGCCGGCCGCAGTCAGAGCGAAGCGCGTCAATCGCGTGAATAGCCTCACACCAGCACCTTGCCTTCCTTGCCGATCGCCCTGCCGACCTCCTCGTCGGAGACGTCCTCACCGAGCAGCATCTCGTTGTGCGCCTTACCGGACGGGATCATGGGGAAGCAATTGGCCAAAGCTGCGACGCGGCAATCGAAAATGACGGGCTTTTTCACCTCGATCATCTCCTTGATGGCGGCATCGAGCTCCGAGGGCTTCTCGCAGCGCATGCCCTTCCAGCCGTAGGCCTCGGCGAGCTTGACGAAGTCGGGCAGGCTGTCGGTGTAGCTGTGGGAGAGGCGGTTGCCGTGCAGGAGCTGCTGCCACTGGCGCACCATGCCCATGTACTGGTTGTTGAGGATGAACACCTTGACCGGCAGATCGAACTGCACGGCCGTCGAGCATTCCTGGATGTTCATGAGGATGGAGGCATCGCCGGCGATGTCGATGACCAGCGACTTGGGATGGGCGAGCTGCGCACCGATGGCGGCGGGCAATCCGTAGCCCATGGTGCCGAGGCCACCGGAGGTCATCCAGCGGTTCGGCTCGTCGAAGTGGTAGAACTGCGCGGCCCACATCTGGTGCTGACCGACCTCGGTCGTGATGTAGGTGTCGCGATCCTTGGTTGCCGCATAAAGCCGCTCGACGGCGTATTGGGGCATGATCACGTCCTTGGACTGCTTGTAGGCGAGCGAGCGCTTGGCGCGCCAGCCGTCGATCTCCTTCCACCAGGCCTTGTGCGCCGCCCTGTCGAGCTGGGGCGCCTTGGCCTTCCAGGTCCGCAGCATGTCCTCGAGCACATACGCGACGTCGCCGACGATTGGCAGGTCGGCGCGCACGTTCTTGTTGATCGAGGAGGGATCGATGTCGACGTGGATCTTCTTGGAGCCCGGCGAGAAGGCATTGAGGCGCCCCGTGATGCGGTCGTCGAAACGAGCGCCGATGTTGATCATGACATCGCAATCGTGCATGGCGAGATTGGCCTCGTACGTGCCATGCATGCCGAGCATCCCGAGCCATTGCTTGTCGGAGGCGGGATAGGCGCCGAGCCCCATCAGCGTCGAGGTGATCGGATAGCCGGTCAAGCGCACGAGCTCGCGCAGGAGCTGGCTCGCCTTCGGCCCCGAGTTGATGACGCCACCGCCCGTGTAGAACACCGGCTTCTTGGCCCCGGCCATGAGATCGACCGCTTCCCGCACGGCGCTCTGCTCGGGCTTGACCTTGGGCCGGTAGGTCTTATGCGCGATGTTCGAGGGCCCGACGTAGTTGCCGGTGGCGAACTGGACGTCTTTCGGAATGTCGACGACCACGGGACCGGGACGACCCGATTTGGCAATGTAAAACGCCTCGTGGATGACGCGCGCGAGGTCGTTCACGTTCTTCACGAGCCAGTTGTGCTTGGTGCAGGGGCGGGTGATGCCGACCGTGTCGCACTCCTGAAAGGCGTCGTTGCCGATCAAATGCGTCGGCACCTGACCGGTGAGACACACGATCGGGATGCTGTCCATCAGCGCGTCCGTAAGGCCCGTCACGGCATTCGTTGCGCCGGGACCCGAGGTCACGAGCACGACGCCGACCTTGCCGGTGGAGCGCGCATAGCCTTCAGCCGCGTGCACCGCTCCACCTTCCTGGCGAACCAGGATGTGGCGAACTTTTTCCTGCTGGAAGATCTCGTCGTAGATCGGCAGCACGGCGCCGCCGGGATAGCCGAAGATGATCTCGACGCCCTGGTCGGCAAGCGCCTTCAATACGATTTCTGCGCCGGTCATCGGCAGTGCCATGGAAGTGCTCCCGTGAAGCGAATAGTCGTGGGTTAGCGCGGCCCGGATATTGCGGTTCGACCGCGGTCACTCTCCGCGCCTGACCCAACGCTTGCCGCCACTCGACTGGACTGTTGGGTTACGCGCGGCGTGATGACCTCGTACTCAGTCGCACATGCCACGGCCGCGCTAACCCAACCAACGGCCACGTGAATGCAGCCGCGACCGTATGGCCGCAAGTGTGAGGGGTCAAGACTAACCACAAATAAATGAGAGAAGATGCCGCAATTTTGTTTGCATAAATTACGTTTTTATTGCTGCCCACGCATTCATATTTCGTTTTAGCCACACCAGCTGCCGTTTTACGTACTGACGCGTCTCCCGCTTTGCCGCCGCCACGGCCTCCTCGAGCGAGACCTGTCCTGCGAGATGCTGCATGAGCGGGCGTACGCCGAGGGCGCGCATCGCAGGAAGACCTGCCGGCAGCCCCAGGGCCGCGAGAGCGCTGACCTCGTCGAGAGCGCCGGCCTCCATCATCGCCTCGAAGCGAGCGTCGCACCGCCGGTACAGCGCATCGCGATCCGCCTCCACCACGAGACGCTCGGCTGTGGTGAGGTCGATGATCGGCGTGCCGGGCTCCTCCTGCCAGCGCGCGAGCGAGCGTCCCGTGGCCTCGAGCACCTCGAGCGCACGCACGACCCGCTGCGGATCGCTCGGGCACAGCCGCTGCGCCATCTCCGGATCACGACCTGCCAGCACCTTGTGGAGCTCGCCCGCTCCGCAATGCTCGGCCTTCCTGCGCCAGCGCCGGCGCACGTCCTCCGGGATGGCCGGAATGGGCGAAAGACCCTCGATCAGCGTCTTGAAATAGAGGCCCGTGCCGCCGACAACAATGGCACCCCGCCCGAGAGTGCGGGCCTCGGCGATCGCTTGAGCCGCCTCGATCGCGTATCTCCCTGCCGAGTAGGCCTCGGCGGCCGGCACATGACCGTAAAGTCGGTGCGGCACGCACGCCTCGTCCTCGGCAGTGGGGCGCGCCGAGAGAATACGCAATTCGCGATAGACCTGCATGCTGTCGGCATTGATGATGACGCCGCCGCGCTCCCCCGCGAGCCGGAGCGCGAGCGCCGACTTGCCGGAGGCCGTCGGGCCTGCAATGAGGATGACCTTGCCGTGCTGCATGGGACCCTTGTTGCATTGGCCCATGGCGTCTTGGCAAGCCATTGAAGTAAGGCGCGCGGACTTACCTCTTCGGACGAAGTCGCAGAGCGGAAGAGGCGCGGCACACGGAAGGACCTCTCATGGCGCCCGAACATTGCCTCGTGCTCACGGCTTCGCCGAAAGTTGCCATCCTGTCGGATCGTACGATCCTGGCCCTTCGGCACGCACCCGATCTCGCGCCTCCCGTCATCAGCGCTCCCGTCTGGCTCGGCGAGGGCGAGGCCTGCGAGCTTGCTCTCTCCGCCTCGAACCCGCACGCCCTTGACGAGAGCTGCGCCCGCGTCCGGCGCCTCCTCTCCGGCCAGCCGATCGACGTGAACCCCGCCCCGCTCGCCGGCCGCCGCAAGCGGCTCCTCGTCGCCGACATGGAGAGCACGATCATCGGCGAGGAGCTGATCGACGAGATCGCGGACTATGTCGGCCTCGGGCCCGAGATAGCCGAGATTACCGCGCGCGCCATGCAGGGCGAGCTCCCGTTCGAGCCGGCCTTGCGTGAGCGCGTCGCCAAATTCGCAGGGCTCGACGCGCGCGTGCTCGACGAGGTCTACGAGAAGCGCGTCACGCTCATGCCCGGGGCCACGACCTTGGTCCGGACGATGAAGGGCAGCGGGGCCTATACGGCGCTGGTCTCAGGCGGCTTTTCCATCTTCGCCGAACGCATTGCCCGGCGCCTCGGCTTCGACGAGGTCCAGGCCAACGTGCTCGAGATCGTGGACGGCCGGCTCACGGGCCGCGTCAGAGAGCCGGTCCTGGGCCGCTCCGCCAAGCGCCGGGCCCTCGAGACCATCGCGGCAGCCCGGGGCCTCAGCCTCAGAGAGACGCTCGCGGTCGGAGACGGCGCCAACGATCTCGACATGCTGGCGGCGGCCGGCCTCGGCGTCGCCTATCATGCCAAAGCCAAAGTGCAGGAGGCGGCGCGAGCCCTCCCCAATGGCGCCGTCATCAATCACGGCGATCTCACCGCGCTTCTCTATCTGCAAGGCTACCGGAGCGACCAATTTGCAGCAGCGCCCGAATGAGAGGAAATTGTCCTCCCGCACCGCCCGCAAAGGCGCAAAACAGGTGCAGCCAATTTCTTCGCGCATTGGTTAATTCAGCGGAACAATGGATGGTTAAATGCACGGGATTCATGCGTGCCTCCCGGCATTTCATTAGTCCTCATTTGCGACGTGGGCCCCCTCGCTCGCTCGCGAGCTGCACCCCCGAGCACGCCAGAGATCACCGCAGATTTTGGCGTCCGCCGGCTTCTCGTTCTCGCGCTTCGTGCTCCGCCTGCCCTCATGCACAGGTCCCGTAAATTAACAAAAGCTTCCAGGAACCCCCCGTTACTGTTCTTTTACTATGCCTATTCAGGTAACTTTTATTTGTCTGTCTTATCTTTTGAGCAACCCGGAATACCGGGAAAAACAAATAATGCGTCAAACAGGTAAGAGGCAGGTAATGAGCGTTGCGTATGACGTTGCGCGCCAGCGTGCGCCCGCAGCAAATGAATCCTTCCGCGCGGAGTATCTCCAGGCGTTGCGTCTCATCGAGCGGCTACACCGGCTTCTGCTCGATGTCATCAAGGACGAGTTCGACCGCATCGGGGGCTCGGATCTCAACAGCGTTCAGGCGCTTCTCCTTTACAACATCGGCGAGAGCGAGCTGACGGCGGGCGAATTGAAGAGCCGCGGCTACTATCTCGGCTCGAACGTGTCCTACAATCTGAAGAAGCTCGTCGATATGGGCTACATTCACTACAAGCGCAGCGAGACCGACCGGCGCAGCGTTCGTGTGTCGCTGTCCCAGAAGGGTCTCAGCGCCTGCCAGGTGGTTCAGAAGCTCTACCAGCGCCAGCTCGGCTCGATCGAGGCCGTCGGCGAGGTCTCCGGTGAGGACTTCCGGGTCCTCAACAAGGCCCTGGTTCGTCTTGAGCGCTTCTGGTCCGACCAGATCCGCTACCGGCTGTAATGGCACTGCGTGCGTGCCTCCCGCTCCGTGCGTGGCGGCCGGCTCCCCGAAGGGGAGTCGCCACGCACAAACAAAAAGAGAGCCGCCACGCACAAACAAGATGAGCTCTGGGGAGCGACCGGAAATCGGGGGATGTCCGGAGGGGGCTCTCCAGACGGGCCGCGGCGCAAGCCGCGGCCTTTCTCGTTTTGAGCGTGGGGCCCCGACGCGTTGCCTCCCGGCACCACCTCCCCCGGTACGCATTCCGGGGGAATTGCCACAGATTTTCAATATGATACTCAATCTCTAGCCGGCTGGCGCCCTGGCCCGCTAAAGCTTGGGCTTGCGCATGGCGCTTCCTGGACCTAACTGCCGGTCTTAGGCCCGATCCCGTGCCGGCCGGCCATACGGATGACGAACCGACCGGGCATTTTTCAAGGCGACGCCCAATTTCATACGCGAGGCCCAATGCGCGCGAGCGACATGATGAGGATGAGGTCAAGAGCCATGAATACTGCCCCGGCGGTGCTCCGGCTCCTGGCGGCGGCGCCGCTGCTGGCAGCCCTGGCAGCCTCCGCGCTGGCTCAGGATATTGGCGGCATCCAGTTCGGGCCGACGGGCAAAGGAGCGGGGTCGAACAACGCCGACCGCGAATTCATCAAGGAATGGGAAGGCAATCCGCCTCCCGGCTATCCGACACTCTCGCCCGCCAACATCGAGGCCACCAAGTCGGCGGTGAAGCGTTACACGAAGATCGTCGAAGGCGGCGGCTGGCCGCTTGTTCCCGACATCGAGATGCGCGCCGGCCTCACGCACTTCGCTGTCAGCGTGCTGCGCCGGCGGCTGCTCACATCAGGGGACCTCGAGGACACGTCCTCGAACGAGGAGCTGCTCGACAGCACCGTCGAAAAAGCTGTCATGCGCTTTCAGGCCTCGAATGGGCTGACCCCCACCGGCATTGTCGACAAACGGACGGTCGCAGCGCTCAACGTGCCGGCAGAAGCCCGATTGAAGCAGCTCAAACGCAATGTCGATCGACTGCAGGAGTATGCGTCGATCGGCAAGGCCAAGTATGTCGTCGTCAACATTCCGGCGGCCCAGGTCGAATCTGTCGAAGCGAACAAGGTGATCTCACGCCACGCGGGCGTGGTCGGCAAGACCGACCGGCCGACGCCCCTCCTGCGCTCGCAGATCGCCGAGATGAATTTCAACCCCGTGTGGCGCCTGCCGCCGACGGTGATCGAGAAAGACCTGATCCCGCGCGGTCGCGAGATGCAGAAGGCCGGTCAGAACGTGCTCGTGAAGTTCGGCATCGACGCTTACGGCGGCGATGGCAAGAAGCTCGACCCCCAATCGATCGACTGGAGCTCGAGCCGGCCGCAAAGCCTCTCCTACAGCCAGCAGCCCGGCAAAGACAACCCGATGGGGTTCCTCAAGATCAACTTCAACTCCGAGCAGTCGGTCTACATGCACGACACGCCCTCGGAGACGATCTTCGGGCGCAATTTCCGCGCGGCGAGCTCGGGGTGCATCCGCGTTCACAATATCGAGCAGCTCGCGCTCTGGCTCTTGAAGGACAACGGCGGGTGGAGCGCGGCGCGCATCGAGGACATCAAGAGCACCCGCAAACGCATGGACGTCCGGCTCAAGAAGCCCGTTCCGCTCTATTTCGTCTACATCACCGCCTGGGCGACCGAGGACGGCGTCGTACAGTTCCGCCGCGATCTCTATAACAGGGACGACGCTGGCGAGATGGCAGCAACCTATTGAGTGCCAGCCCGTTGAGCGGAGGGGGCACGGGGCGCCGATCATGCCGCAGCCAGGGCTTGATGGCGGTCAATAGGCGCCGGGCCCGGCGATGCTGAAGTGCTCGCCGGTTTGGGAAGCCGCCACGGAAACTCCTTGGATCCAAAGTATCTTTCTGGAATAGCTGCCCAGGTCAGGCGTTGTCCAGATGGGTTCGGGGAAGGGGTGGTGGCGCGACAACGACTACGGTTGATCAGGCTGGCGCGCCGGGCCATCAATGGGGAAAAAAGAGGGTGGCAGGCCCGCAGAACGAGGTCGAGGAAACATCGGATGAACTATGCGGACCACTTCAAGGCTGCTCTCGACGCTGTCCGGCGTGAGGGGCGCTACCGCGTGTTTGCGGATCTGAAGCGCCGCTGCGGCCACTTTCCGGCTGCCGAAAGGTTCAGCGGCGAGGGCAAGAAGGACATCACCGTCTGGTGCTCGAACGACTATCTCGGCATGGCTCAGCACCCCAAGGTGCTTGCCGCCATGCACGAGGCGCTCGACGCCGTGGGTGCCGGCTCGGGTGGCACGCGCAATATCTCCGGCACGACGCACTACCATGTCGAGCTCGAGGCCGAGATCGCCGACCTGCACGGCAAGGAGGCCTCCCTCCTCTTCACCTCGGCCTACGTTGCCAACGACGCCACGCTTTCGACGCTCGTCAAGCTGCTTCCGGATTGCGTCGTTCTCTCCGACGAGAAGAACCACGCCTCCATGATCGAAGGCATCCGTCATGGCGGCGGCCCGAAGCGCATCTTCCGCCACAACGACGTCGCCGATCTCGAGGCCAAGCTCAAAGAGCTACCGCGCGAGACGCCGAAGATCATCGCATTCGAGAGCGTCTATTCGATGGACGGGCACATCGCCCCGATCGGCGCCATCTGCGGTCTTGCGAGGAAGTACAACGCGCTGACCTACCTGGACGAGGTTCATGCGGTCGGCATGTACGGGCCCCGCGGCGGTGGCGTCGCCGAGCGTGACGGCGTCATGCGGGACGTCGACATCATCAATGGCACGCTCGCCAAGGGCTTCGGCGTCATGGGGGGCTACATCGCGGCAAGCCGTGATCTCGTCGATGCCATCCGCTCCTACGCGCCCGGGTTCATTTTCACGACCTCGCTCGCTCCCGTGCTCGCGGCCGGGGCGCTCGCTTCGATCCGTCATTTGAAGACGTCGAGTGCCGAGCGCGAGCGCCACCAGGAGCGCGCCCTGACCGTTAAGAGCCGCCTCGCGGCCGCTCGCCTGCCCTTGATCGCCGGCCCGAGCCACATCGTGCCGATCCTGGTTGGCGATCCGGTGCACTGCAAAGCCGTCACCGACACGCTCCTCGACCGTTACGGCATCTACGCCCAGCCCATCAACTACCCGACCGTGCCGCGCGGCACCGAGCGCATCCGCCTGACGCCCTCGCCCCAGCACACCGATGCCGAGATCGACGCGCTGGTCGTGGCGCTCTCCGAGCTGTGGGCCGCCTGCCCTGTCTCGCATGGTGTGACTGTCCGGCTGGCGGCCGAATGACCCTCTCGGCCTGAGGGCGCATGCTCTCAGTTCGCCTTGTTTGCCCGCCTCGCCTGCGCAGGGGTAGCTGGGGGTCGAGCAAGAGCTTGCGCTGCGAAGCATCGTCGCGGCGGCAAGGCACTTCCTTGTCCATCCTTTCTCGACCATAGTATGAGCCAGAGCGATCCGGACGGGGCCCGCTGGGCGGCCCGCGCCCGCGCCATGTCAGCCTGCATTGAGAACAGCCGCCCACCCAAGCGAGGAAACCCCATGTTCAAACTCCGCTCCAAGAGCCCGACCTCCCGTTTCTTCAACGCCCCCCTCGCGGAGACAGACCCCGAGGTTGCGTCCGCCATCGACAAGGAGCTCGGCCGTCAGCAGTACGAGATCGAGCTCATCGCGTCCGAGAACATCGTTTCGCGCGCCGTGCTCGACGCCGCCGGCTCCGTGCTCACCAACAAGTACGCCGAGGGCTATCCCGGCAAGCGCTACTACGGCGGCTGCCAGTACGTGGACATCGTCGAGGACCTCGCCATCGAGCGCGCCAAGAAGATTTTCGGCTGCGGCTTCGCCAACGTGCAGCCGAACTCGGGCAGCCAAGCCAACCAGGGCGTGTTCAATGCGCTCGCCAAGCCGGGGGACACGATCCTCGGCCTCAATCTCGCCCACGGCGGCCACCTGACCCACGGCGCTCCCGTCAACCAGTCGGGCAAGTGGTTCAAGGCCGTCCACTATCAGGTGCAGCCCGACACGCACCGCGTCGACATGGGCGAGGTCAGGAAGATCGCCAAGGAGAACAACCCGCGCATCATCATCGCCGGCGGCTCGGCCTATCCGCGCCAGTTCGACTTCAAGGCGTTCCGCGAAATCGCCGACGAGGTGGGTGCCCACCTGATGGTCGACATGGCGCACTTCGCCGGCCTCGTGGCCGCCGGTGAGCATCCCTCGCCGTTCCCGCACGCCCATGTCGTCACCACGACCACGCACAAGACCCTGCGCGGTCCGCGCGGCGGCATGATCCTCACCAACGACGAGGAGATCGCGAAAAAGATCAACTCGGCCATATTCCCGGGCATCCAGGGCGGCCCCTTGATGCACGTCATCGCCGGCAAGGCGGTCGCTTTCGGCGAGATCCTGAAGCCGGAGTTCAAGGCCTACGCCCGCCAGGTCATCGCCAACGCGAAAGCGATGGGCGAGGTCTTGGTGAAGGACGGCTTCGCGCTCGTCTCCGGCGGCACGGACACGCACCTCATCCTCCTCGACCTCAGACCCAAGAAGCTGACCGGCAACATCTCGGAGAAGGCGCTCGGGCGCGCCCACATCACCTGCAACAAGAACGGCGTCCCGTTCGACCCGGAGAAGCCGATGGTCACCTCGGGTATCCGCCTCGGCGCGCCCGCCGGCACCACGCGCGGCTTCGGGGCAGCGGAGTTCCGCGACATCGGCCGCATGATCGCCGAGGTCCTGGACGGGCTCGCCAAGAACGGCGAAGCAGGCAACGGCAAGGTCGAGGCCAAGATCAAGGCCGAGGCGACCGCGCTCTGCAAGCGCTTCCCGATCTACTCGTGACGAGCGAGCGCCCCTCTCTCCGTGAACAGCGGGGAGAGGTCGCTGATCGGGTTTGACTCCTCCTAAGAATTGTCGAGATGTGACGATCGGTGTCTGCCCCGCGGCAGGCGCTGATCGCGCTTTTGGAGCTCCCCTCGATGCGCTGCCCCTACTGCTCGTGCGACAACACGCAGGTGAAGGACAGCCGTCCGACGGAGGAGAATGCCGCCATCCGCCGCCGTCGCATCTGTCCCGACTGCGGAGGACGATTCACGACCTTCGAGCGCGTTCAGTTGCGCGAGCTCATCGTCATCAAGCGCTCCGGGCGCAAGGTGCCGTTCGATCGCGACAAGCTCGCGAGATCCGTGGAGGTCGCCTTGCGAAAGCGGCCGATCGATGCGGAGCGCATCGAGCGCATGGTGTCCGGAATCGTGCGCCAGCTCGAGAGCGCGGGAGAATCCGAGATCCCCTCCTCCGTCATCGGCGAGTGCGTGATGGAGGCCCTGCGCGGCGTCGACCCCGTCGCCTATGTCCGCTTCGCGTCCGTCTATCGCGATTTCCGGGAGGCGGCCGACTTCCAGGAGGTGCTGGGCGAGATCGCCGGAGACGAGCCTCCGGCCGAGCCGGCCCTCTCCGCCAAGAAGCATTGACGCGCGAGCGCCGAGCCGGGCCTGCCCATCAGACTCTGGCCGCCTGCATCTCCTGCCGGGTCGGCAACACCAGCTCGCCTGCTCCCATCGGGTCGAATTGCGCGTCCACCGCCGCCGCCGTCACATCCTCGATGCGCTCCGGCCACCACGAGGGCGCATTGTCCTTTTCCAAAATGAGCGCGCGCACACCTTCGTGAAAGTCGTGTCCGTCGAGAGACCGGCACGCCAGCCGGTAATCGACGTGCAGGGTCTCACGCAGGTCGCGAGCGATCGCCTCCCGGATGTGGCGAAATGTGATCGCGAGCGACATGGGCGAGCGGCGCCTCACCTCGGCGGCCGTCTGCCGCGCCCAGTCAGCGTCTGCTCCGGACGTGTCCTCGAGACGAGCTACGATCTCAAGAACGCTCGGAGCCGTGAAGGCCCTCGCGATGGTCTCGCGATGACGCTCGAGCTCGCCCGCCCCTGGCTCCTCGTGGCGCGCGTCAAGCACTGTATCGACCGGCTGAACGTCGGCGAGCTCGGCCTCGATCCCGGCGAAGCGATGAGCGGGAATGACGTGCGTTGCAAGCCCCAGCCGGTAAGCGTCCGCGCGCCCGATCGCGTTGCCGGTGAGACCGAGATACATGCCGATGCCATCGGGCATCCGGGCAAATGCGTGACAGGTCCCGACGTCCGGAAAGAGCCCGATCTTGGCTTCGGGCATGGCAAAACGGTAGCCCTCGCCGGCAACGCGGTGCGTGCCGTAGAGCGAGATGCCGACACCGCCGCCCATGACCATCCCGTCGATCAACGAGATGGTGGGCTTGGAGAAGCACTCGCACTGCCAGTTCAAGGCGTACTCGTCCCGGAACAGGCGGCGCGCGCGTTCCCGGCCGATCCGATCGCTCTCGATGACCTCGCGCACGTCCGACCCGGCTGAGAAGACATTCGGGTGGGTCGACCGAATGACCGCGCAATAAACTTGCGGATCGCGGGAGAACCTGGAGAGCCCCTCGCCCAATCGGGCGCGCATCCTGGCGGTCAGCGCATTGAGCGCCTTCGGCCGGTCGAGCGTCACGCGCGCCATCGCTCCCGTGATCTCAACGCTGAGGCCGTCACTGAGCGCATCGGTCGTTTCAGTCATTGCCCCCCGTCCAGAACTCGGCTGCGGAAAACTCAGATAGCACGTCGATGTTGCGGCGCACGAGGTTGATCGGCCACATTTTGCCGCTATACATCGGAGCGCTTACGGATGAAACTCGACGCGTGATTCGCGTTCTCCAGCCTGGCTCGCGAGTCAAGCTTGGAGTCGCCCGGGTCCACAGCAAAGGAAACACCCCCTGATGCAGCGGCCCGGGCCGGCTCTGGTGTTCGTTGCCCTCTCTGCGGGGCTGGCGTGCGCCGGCGACATTCCGCTGCCTGTCAAGAAGCCCAAGGATGCCACAGGCGCGGCAGCGGTCGAAGCTAGGCCGAAAGGGCAGCCCCTCGAGCAGGGGGCAGGCCAGGTCCAGGCCGGGCAGGAGCCCGCCAAGGACACGGGCGGCCTCCACGGCTCAAACGAGCCGAAATCCGCCGCCGCCGCCAAGGGAGCCGAGCCAGCCGCTGCGGATGATGCCGCCGGCAGCAAATCGCCCGCGGGTGAGCCCGGCCAAGATCAGTCAAATGACGTTCCCAAGGAGGCCTCCAAGGGGCCGACCGAATGGTCGCCGCAAGAGATCGAGGTTGCCAAAGCCCGCTGCACGGCGATCCTCAAAGGAGCAGAAGCGGTCGTCATGCCCGAGGCGCCGTTCCGGCAGGGCGACTGTGGGGCCCCTGCGCCCGTTCGCCTCATGAGCATCGGCAAGAGCCCCGAGGTCGCGCTCGACCCGCCGGCCGTTCTCACCTGCGACATGGTGGTAAGCCTCGCCCGCTGGGTTTCGGGCGACTTGCAGCAGCTCGCCAAGAAGCACTTGGGATCGAGCATCGTGAAGATCACGAGCATGAGCGATTACGCCTGCCGCAACGCCTATGGCCGCACGACGACCAAGCTCTCGGAGCATGGCCGCGCCAATGCGCTCGACATCCGCGGCTTTGTCACCGCCAAGGCCGAGAGCGTCACCGTGCTCGAAGGGTGGGGGCCGACCCAGCGCGACATCATGGCCGCCAAGGCGGCGGCCGAGAAGGCGGCGGCCGAGGCCGAAAAGGCCGCTCGAGACAAGGCCGCGGCCGAGAAGGCCATCATCGAGCAGGCGACGTCCGGAAAGGCCATGTCCGGAATAATCATGTCTGGACAATCGTCCGCGCAATCCTCTCAGCACTCCGACGCCGGCGCGGACGTCCCCGAGCTTCCGGAAAAGCGGCCACAAGGACTTGGCACGCGAAGCACCATCGTCGAAGGGGTTCCCGAGGGCTTGCTGCCGCAGCCCGTCGCCGGCACAGCCAAGAAGGGGCTTGGGCTCGCGCCTCAGCAGCTCGGCGGGCCAAAGGAGAAGGGCAGCCCGCTCGCCAGGAACGGGAGTGGCTCGAAGGACGGGCAGCCCCGAGAGGCCGGAGAGGCTCCGGCCGCCAAGGCCCGGCCGAAGACGGCGGCGCTCCCTCCGCCCGGCACATTGAAAGAGCCGCCGGCGCGGATCTCGGGCTTCCTGCACGCCGCCCACGGAGGAGCCTGCAGGATCTTCGGGACGACGCTCGGTCCCGAAGCCAACAACGCCCACCGCAATCACTTCCACGTCGACATGGCGCCGCGCAAGCACACGAACATCTGCGAGTAGGCCGGCCGCGCCCTGAGCAGAGATGCGCGGCTTCGCCAACCATCTCCTTGTCACCAACCCCCCGCTTCATCCTGAAAGCCGAGCCGTCGTGGCGAATGCGAGGCGATCCGTTGGTTGGGCTGCAACATCATGCTCAGACCACGCTTTTGTTCTCCGGTCCCGCGCCAGAGCTCCTTCGATTTGGGTAGGGATGATTCCTAAAGCGGAACCGAGATGACGGCGCGGAGCCCGCCGATGG
>Ga0233425_10003188_pt1 | contig 30474 bp, 34 predicted proteins | sample Watercolumn_Towu_2_FD_181712 | JGI IMG/M metagenome (GOLD analysis project Ga0233425, IMG submission 181712) | Freshwater microbial communities from Lake Towuti, South Sulawesi, Indonesia - Watercolumn_Towuti2014_140_MG | ecosystem: Environmental > Aquatic > Freshwater > Lake | place...
ATCTCTAAAACTCGCAATGGGCGTCGGGGGCGCCTTCGACTTCATCTCCGGCATCAAAAAACGCGCCCCAGAAACCATGCAAAAGCTCGGGATCGAATGGCTCTACCGCCTATACAAACAACCCTCCCGCATGAAAAGAATAATCAACGCAACAACAGTTTTCCCGATAAAAGTTTTTAAAGACTAACTACTTCTTCTTCCCGGCCTTCTTGATCGTCAAAACATGATTCACATAAGGAGTGATTTTTTCAATCAAGAAACTTGCCGCTTTAAGCGGGCTTACAATCGAAACACGAACCCTTTCGGTAACATCTTTCACGTCATCTAAAATCCTGGAAACATCCCTCAAAATAAAAACCAAATAAAGAAGTGCCATAGCCAAAAATACAGCCAAAACAGCAAAACCGATGGCAAATGACATCTTCATAATATCTGCTGACGTTTCAAACATAAGAATAAGGTTATTTATACGTTTATTATAACATTTTTCTAATAGTTTCGTCTACCATAGACGGGTTTGCTTTGCCCTTAGTTTCCTTCATCACAAGCCCAATCAACGCAGCAATGGCCTTTGTCTTCCCACCTTTTACATCAGCAACAATTGATGGATTTGCATCAACAACTTTTTTACAAACAGATTTGATTTCACCGGAATCGCTGACCTGCTGAAGTCCTTTTTTCTTAACAATCTTTTCAGGATCTTCTCCAGTTTTATACATTTCTTCAAAAACCTCTCCCTTCGCGGCATTATTCGAAATCTTTTTATCAACAATCATCTTTAATAACTTTCCCATCATTTCAGCTGTAACTTTTTGCTCACGAACACTAATTAATTCCTCTTTCAAAAACTTCATCAAAACCGTATTCACAAATGAACAAGCCAATTTCGCATCACCACAAAAATCAACAACTCTCTCAAAATAATTCGCCAAATCAACATCTTGAGTCAAAATCCTCGCATCATCCTCCCCCACCACATACTCCTTAACAAACCTTTCTTTTTTCGCATTCGGAAGCTCTGGAATCTGTTTTTTGTATTCAGCAATTTGCTTGTCAGTAATAATAATCGGAGGGATATCAGGCTCAGGGAAATATCTGTAATCACTGCTCCCCTCTTTGCTTCGCATTGTGTAAATTTCCTGTTTATCATCATTCCAACCAACTGTTAAATCCTCATTTTGCGGCTTGCCATCATCCATCAAAGACTTTTGGCGCACAATCTCGGCAGCAACAGCACTTTCCAAAGACTTAAAAGAATTCAAATTTTTAATTTCAGAACGATTATTCAATTTTTTCGAACCCTTTTCACGAATAGAAACGGAAGCGTCAAAACGCATCATCCCTTTTTCCATATCCGCCTCACTCGCACCAACATAGCGCAAAACTTTCTGAATCTCGCGAGCATAATCACCAGCTTCTTTGCTCGATCTAATATCCGGCTCGCTTACAATTTCAATCAAAGGACAACCAGTTCTATTGTAATCAACGAGAGTCCCATCCCTGACATGAGTTAATTTCCCAGCATCATCCTCCAAATGAATTCTCGTAATTCGAATTTTCTTTTTACCGTCTACAGAATCAATTTCAATGAATCCGTTTTTTGAAATTGGCTGATCAAATTGCGAAATCTGGAATCCTTTCGGTAAATCCGGATAAAAATAATTTTTCCTATCAAATTTTGAAAACTTTTGGATCTCACAATTCAAAGCGAGAGCAGCAATAATCCCCTTTCTCAAAGCTTCCTCATTAAAAACAGGAAGCATACCCGGAAAACCCATACACACAGGACAAGTGTTTACATTCGGCTCACTCAAAAAAGAATCGTTGCTGCATCTGCAGAACATTTTTGTCTTTGTAGAAAGATGAGCGTGAATTTCTATACCGACTACTGCCTCAATTTCCATGCCGCCATTATAACCTTTTTCTCCAAAGCCTTCAAAGTGGAATTGTTCACGATTTTCAAATCAAAACTTTTCGGCAAAACTTGAATTCTCAAAATAGCGTCAGCCATTTTCGGAGTAAGTCCACGCTTATTAATAAGTTCTTTTTTAATCTTAGAAACAGACCTGTCAACAAGCAAAATTCTATCAACATCTTTGAAATAAATAGACTCCAACGCCACTTTTTTATCACATCCGACACTAGATAAAATTTTAGAAATCTCAGCAAAAACAAGTGGATGAATAAGTTTATTCAAAATCTCAAGCTTTTTAACGTTATTAAAAACAACCTTCCTCAATCTAACACGATCAACACTGCCATCCTTTTTCACGAATTCCTCCCCGAAAAAGTCACAAATCATTCTTTGACCCGGCTCTCCGTCTTCATATAAACCATGAACAATTTTATCCGCATCAACAGTAACCCATCCATGTTTTCTAAGAATCTTTAAAACATTACTTTTCCCCGAAGCAATTTTCCCACAAACACCAAGAATGAAAGGTCTTTCCTTCATTTATTTAATTTTAACACCAAGATCAATAAAAGCTTTCCTAAAAGCGCTCAAGGCCCTCTTAAACTCAGCCATTGAAACATGAAAATCCAACTCGTGTGCAATTTTATTTCGTAGTTTATGAGCAAACCAAACCCCATTTAAATCCGAGAAAATTCCCCCCTTCATTTTTAACTTTTCCCCCAAAGAAACCTTAAAATATTTCTGCCCAAGAAACTTCCCTAAAGCAAAATCCAAAAGTTTGTCAGCTTCCAAAATACAAGTTCTCGCATCAGTATGAGAAACCTCGTGCCATTTCAAAGCAATATATTTTCTATCTTTTTCGGTAAAACTTCTCCTTCCCTTAACCAAACAAACAGCAACAACAAAAATAAAAACTGCCGCTAAAAAATAAACGTAAATCACGATAAAATCTTATTTTTTATAGAAGCTGCCTTACTTTTATCAAGAGGCTTTACTCCATATTTCTTAACATGCGTAGCAATCATGTCAGCAAGCATACTTTTCAAAGCTTCATGATCAGTAAAACTTTTGCCATTAATATACTTCTCCTGACATTCCATTATCTTCTTACTAACAACTTTAGGATTTGCAGCATCATCCAAATTAATACTGATATCAGAGCCCATTTTATCAACAATTATATCTCCGTAATTTAAAACCGTCGGCAAGAAACCCTTAAGAGTGTATGAGACACCATCGATCGTCTCATATTCAAGCCTCTTTGATGTATTGTCAAAAATTCCCTTTCTCTCAATATCAATCACCCCAAGATTGGTTACCAAAAGACAATCAAAAGCCCATTCCAAAAACTTCATAAAATAAGCAAAAACACCAATCGAAAACCAAATAGCAAAAACCGGCCAAAATGCAGGGAAAAAATAAAAAAGCACAACCGGCGGAAGAACTCCAAAAGTAGAAGCCTTCCATATTTTCTTTTTCAAAACAAGCCAATGTCTATGCACAACAAAAAGAATTTCCTCGCCTTCCTCTAAGTGGCTGTTATACAGCCAATACTTCATACTCATACCTCAATTATACAATTTCTGCTTTACATTTGCAATTAAGAGACTAGTATTCTAGCCAATGGAAAATTCGCAACAATCAAAATACAAAAGAGCCTTTATTTGGATATTAGATCTAGTAGTTAACGTGGCCGTATGCTTCGGCATACTTATGTTAATAGAAAAATTTTTAATAGCGCCTTTCGATATCTACGGCCCTTCAATGTGCAACAACCTCAATTTTATAAACAACGAATGTGTAAAAGAATATGGGGAAAAAATAATTCTAGATAAAGCAAGTTTGTACGTAAAAGACCTAGAACGCGGCGATATAATAGTGTTTACACCCAAATTTTCTGACGAAAAATTCTTCATAAAAAGAGTGATAGGCCTACCTGGAGAAACAGTAGAAATATTAAACGGAGAAGTTTACGTAACAAATAGTGAAAATCAAACAGGAACAAAGCTTGAAGAGCCATACTTAAACCAAGAAAATATTAATAATACAGAGGCCTTTGCAACTGGATACAAGGTTTATCAAGTTCCAGAAAACGAATATTTTGTACTTGGGGACAACAGAGGCGCAAGTACAGATTCAAGAAGCTGTTTTAGGAGTCCATATTCAGGCGGATGCGAAAACAAAATCGAAGATTCATTCGTAAAAAAAGAAGACATCGAAGGTAAAGCATGGGTAGTATTTTGGCCAATAAAAAACTGGAAAACAATAGACAGACCAGAATACATAGAACTTCAAAAATCCTCTCTAGAAGAGAAATAAAATTCCAAAAGTACAGAAGCGAGAATAAGAAGCCCCCCCGACCACCAGCTCAAGACTCGGAGCATTAATAAAACCAAGCATCCAACGGCAACAAGACTTAAGATAACCCCCTGCCTCAAGGAAATATTTATATGCGCATAAAAAATCTCATTCTTATAAAGCCAAAGCCTAAAATAATACCCTATCAAAGTAAAAGTACAACTCAACGCAATAAAAATACTCAAATAAAAAAACGCGAGCGCAATCGAAGTTGATTCCTCAGGATTAAATTTAAAAATAACTGTAATAAAGGCAAGCCAAGAAAGCACACCGGCCAAAGCAATAATCGATAAATATTTCTTATGAGTCATTCTTTTTTTGTGATAAAGAAATCTTCTTCAAAATAAGCGGGATTTTTTTAAAATCCTCAAATAAAACTTCTTTTTTTCTTGGATCATAAAGGGCAACAGCAGGATGATAAAGCGGAAGATAAACCTGTTTTTTCTGCCAAATCCCCTTATAAACTTTTGGCTGGCCATGAACCTCAGAGATCTTTGAACCAGGAAGAAATTTGCCCATTGAATGCCTTCCAAGCATAACCACCAAATCAGGTTTCACAAACTTAATTTGACGAACAAGATAAGGCCAGCAAGCCTCAATTTCTTCAGGGAAAGGATCCCTATTATTCGGCGGCCTACACTTAATAACATTCGCAATATAAACATCACTTCTAGACAAACCAATACTTTCAATCAACTCAGTCAAAAGCTTGCCGGCAGCACCAACAAACGGCTTCCCTTGCAAATCCTCGTCCCGCCCAGGCCCCTCCCCAATAAACATAATTCTAGCTTTCGGATGACCTATTCCAGGCACAACATTTGTCCTGCCAGAACAAAGCTGGCATCCACTACAACTGGCAACATCTTTATAGATTTTTTCTAAACTATCCTCCATTGCGCCAGAATCCTATCACACGAATACTACAAATTCAAAGGCTGCTTCTCCAACTTTTCAGAAATAATTTTGTAACGAACTTCCTGTTCAATTTTTCCTGGAAGAACAAACCCAGAAGCTTTTGGATGTCCTCCGCCGCCATAAAGTTTTGCAATTTCCGAAAGATCCAAATCATCCCTGCGCGTTCTCAAAGACCCTTTTACATTCCCGCTTTCCTCTTTCAATAAAAATGCAAAATCCACTCCCGGCACCATATTTAAATAATCAATCGCACCGGAAACCTGATCGGACTCCCCTTCTTTCTCAACATCATCCTTTTTCAAAACAGAAAGTAAAAAATTTCCATCCGTAACCCTCGCGTTTTCAAATGCTTTTCCCCAAACCTTCAAAGTAGAAACCGTGTTAGTTCTAAACAAAGATTTAATCATTCTCGAAATTTGCGCACCCTTCTTTAACAATTCCCCAGCAACAAAGTACACCTCATGAGAAGTATTCGAATGCATAAAACTACCAGTATCATTATAAATTCCAACAAGTAAGCAAGTAGCCATTTCAGGAGTAATTTCGACATCAAGATATTCAAAAATCCTATAAATAATTATCGTTGCAGAAGCACTTTCGTGGTCAACTATATTAATACTTCCAAAGTTATCATTTGAAGCATGGTGATCTATGTTTATACAATCCTTTAACATCTCAGGATAAGACGTATGAAAACCAGTCATGTAATGAGCCCCGCAGTCCAAAACCATAACCAAATCATGTTCTTCAGGATTGATTTCATTCTCAATTTCATCAAAAAACGGAAGAAAATTATACCTCTTTGAAGGTTTATCAATACACGCCAATTTAACACTCTTTCCCAATCGAGAAAGCCAAATTTTTACAGCAAACATCGAACCTAGCGCGTCCCCATCAGGTTTTCTATGCCCTATAACAAGCACATTTTGCGCTTTTTTGACCCTATCCCATAATTTTTCATAAAGCTCATTCATGTGAAAAGGCTAGAAGATATTATACTTATTTTTTAGAATTTGGCAAGAGTAAAGGAGGTAAGCTATAATAACCACATGAAAATTTACTTTTTTGGCACTCCAGAGTTCTCGGTTCCATCTTTAAGAGCTTTAGCGAAGGATAAATTTTTCGAAATTTTAAAAGTTGTAACACAACCAGACAAAGAGGGAAACCGAAGAAAAGTAACCCCTCCACCGGTAAAAATTGAAGCGGAAAAACTTGGCTTAAAAATAACTCAACCAGAAAAAATCGATGAAGAATTAATAAAAGAAATAGAAAATAACAAACCAGACGCAATCATAGTAGTAGCATATGGAGAAATTATCCCAAAAAAACTCATAAACATCCCGAAATTCGGATGCATAAACATCCACCCGTCACTTCTGCCTAAATACAGAGGAGCCTCCCCTATCCAAGAAACGCTTTTAAATGGAGACAAAGAAACAGGAGTAGCGATAATGAAAATTGATGAACAGCTAGATCACGGCGGAGTTTTTGTGATTAAGAGAGTACCTATAGAAAAATCCGAAGACTACACGTCATTATCAATAAAATTGTCAGAAATAGCGTCAGTAATGATCCCTTTTGTCCTAAAAGACATAGCAAATCACATACTGACACCACTTCCCCAAAACGATTCAAAAGCAACTTTTTGCAAAAAAATATCAAAAGAAAACGGAAAAATAGACTTCAACAAACCTGCAGAAAAGATAATTAACAAAATTCAAGCCCTAAACCCGTGGCCATCGACCTATTTTGAGCTAAAAGGAAAAAGAATAAAAATTCTTAAAGCAGGAATTTCAAACAAAAAATCTGAAAACAAACCTGGGACAGCAGAGATTATTAGCAAAGATAGTTTCGCAATAAACACAAAAGACTTCCAAATTCTGCCAATAGAACTCCAAATTGAAGGGAAACCACCAGCAAAAACAAAAGAGTTCTTGAACGGCTACAAAAAACTTCTAGAAAATTAATTTTCGGCTTTTTGTTTCTCTAATTCTTCGTAATACTTCGTGTTTACAGGAACAACATATCCATTCTTTGGCAGCATTGCGGAAATAGCATCCTGAACCTGAGTGATAATATTTCTAGCTGACTTATTGCTTGCAACTTGATCAATAGCATCCTCGAACCATTCGTCATACTTCAAAACATCAACGACAGGGAAACTCTCCGCGTACCCAATTTGTTCAACGAAAGATCCGTAAAAAGGATCCATTTTTTGACTGGCAATTAGGTCGCGCCTGCTGGTTGGTCTATGAGTAGCGTCAAAATATGATTTTTGACTTTCTGGAGAAGTTAAGAAAGTTAGAAAATCCCAAGCCGCTTCGGAATATTTAGTATTTCTAGAAACACCAAAGGCCATGTATTTGGCGTAAGTATATCTCTTATTCGTAGAAACTGAAGGATCTTCAAGCTGAGGGAAAGGAGCAACTTTTATAGATGAAGGAGCGATGACTTCAGTTCCAGCATTTTTCAAAGCAGTCCTGGCAGCCAAAATTTTTGGATAATCGCTAGCATACCCAAAAACCATCGAAACTCTGCCAGCAGCAAAAGCAGAAAAGTCATTCTCCATGTACTCATTCCAACTATAGTGCTTCTGTTGTGATCCAGCGAAACTTACGAACAAATCCAACGCCTCGGACGCCCCCATTCCAGTACTATTCGTCGAAGAAATAGTACACTGAGACATCAAAGAATCATAAAAAACAGTCCCATACTGGATCATCAGCGCATACAAAACATCAACAGCATTCGTAACATTTTTACTGACACCCATGCCAATCCCAGCAACTTCAAATTTCAAAGAATCACTGCTAGATTTCGTCAAAACATAAACATCATTCTTTATACCATCCCAAATATATGAAGGCCTGCCCTTGCTAGGCAGTCTGTCCTCAAATTGATCATTGTTATAGTACAAAGCCAAGGTATCAATATAGAGAGGCATACCATAAACCTGAAGAATTCCATTATCATCAGTCGTAACTAAATCCTTACTTGCCACATCAACAAAGGCAGAAGCAAAATCATCCTTAGTCCCCATCGAAACCGGCATCGGAGTCAATTTTTTCCTGTTTTTTACAAACCAATTATTCGGCATCGCAAAAATATCAGGACCAGCCCCTTCAGCTAATCCATCCAACACAGCCTTCTCATATTCCCCAAAATCATTAAAATTTTTATAGACAATTTTTACATAAGGACTTTTTTCAACATACTTTTGGATCAAAGCTTGAAAAGCCTCTTCATTGTCATAAAGGTCATAAACAACAATCTGCTTTTCTGTTTTATCAACAAGAGGAGGAGCATCCTTAGTTCTACACATTGAACAAGAAGTGACAGTCAAAAGAACAAACACACAAAAACAAACGAGGGAAATTTTAAAGTTTTTCATGGCACTATTATAAAAGCGCCAAGGCAAAATTGCAAAGGCGCTTTTAAAAAATCAAGATTTATTTCTGCTCCTGCTCCCTTTCCTCGGAAACAGCCGCAACACCAATTTCGACGGCAGCTGAATTTTTTTGTTTCTTGTAAACAAGAATATTTAACTCATCCAAAACTATCTCGGTAGAATAGTGTTTCTTCCCATCCTTCCCGTCATAGCTTGAATTTTGGATTCTCCCCTCGATAAAAACAGGGCTGCCCTTAACAAGGTGTTGAACACAGATATCGGCCATTTTTCTCCAGGCTATTACTCTGTGGTAATCAACAGCCTCTTTTTTTGTCCCGTCGCTGGACCTCCAGTCGCGATTTGTGGCGATCGGAAAAATCGCCATAGTGATGCCGCTCTCCGTTTTCTTGAGTTCCGGATTCGCAGCAAGATGCCCCAAGAGCATCGTTTTGTTCAGACTTCTCATGGTTAGAAAAGTTAAAAAATAAAGCACCTCAAACATAACCCACACTCCTAAAGTTTTTCTAAAATCCAGCTAAATTATTTCTAAACTTTTTCTAAAATTTAATGTAGAATCTGACCAAATGTTCACAGGAATAGTAAAAAACAAAGGAAAAATAGAGAAAATCGTTAAAAAAAACGGAAGAACTTTTATTACAATCTCAGCAACAAACATTTTAAAAAACAAAAAAATAGGACAATCTGTGTCCGTAAACGGCGCGTGCCTGACAATAAAAAAAATTAGCGGCAAAAAAGCAGAATTTGAAATAATGGAAGAAACCTTAGCAGCTACAAATTTTAAAAATCTTAAAAAAGAAGATACGGTAAATCTCGAACCAGCAATGGTTTTGGGAGAAAGTTTTGACGGACATATGGTACAAGGGCACATAGACTGTACGGGAAAAATTTTAGAAGCACGCAAGGAAAAAAGTCAGAAAATTTTAAGAATTTCATTTCATAAAAAATATTCAAAACTTTTAAGACTAAAAGGATCGATCGCCGTAAATGGAGTCAGTCTCACAATATCAAATCTAAAAAAAGATTTTTTTGAAGTTTGCCTCATAGAACACACCCTAAAATCAACAAACCTTTCAGAATCAACAAAAAATGATATAGTTAACCTGGAATTCGACATCATCGCAAAATATCTACTATGAAAAAAAACAATCTAAAAATCGCCATCCTACTCCCCTATTTCAATGAAAAATACGGATTTAAACTCTATAAAAACACAGAAAAAACATTAAAAGAATATGGAGTAGGAAATATTGAACTAGTAAGAGTACCAGGCGCGCTAGAACTCCCTTTTGCCGCTCAAAAAGTAATAAAAAGATCGAGACCAAACGCAGTAATAGCACTAGGGGTAGTATTAAAAGGTCAAACCAGCCACTATGAGTTGGTATGCAGCGAAACATTCCGCGGACTTATGGACATACAGTTAAAATTTAACACCCCAATAATATTCGGCATACTGACGTGCAAAACAGAAAAACAGGTAAAAGAAAGGATCTCACGAGGCGAAGAATTCGCAGAAGCAGCAATAATCCAATCAAACATCTAGTAACAAAAACTCATTCTCCGAGTATTAACCGTCAGCATGAAAAATCACAACACAACAACCAGCCTCTCCCCACTAAAAACAACTTTTGTTGTGATTTCTATTATTTCAATTATTAGCATCCTCATTATTCCGTGAGGCTTTGAATTTTAAAGAATTACTTTAATCAAAGACCTCACAAAAAGAAGAGGTCTTATTTTTTAATTTTATCTAATTTAACAAAAAAAACATGACACCAGAAACAGCAACAGCAGAAACACCAGATTTCGACGCCACAGCAATGCCAGAAGAAAAAGAAGGAACAGTATTAGAATTCCTAGGGACAAAACAAGAACACGGAAATTATTTGCCAGAAAACGACAGTAGCAAATTTAACTCACCAGTCTTCCCAACCACAGAATTAGATCCAGATATAGAAGAATTTAGAAGGAAAATGGGGCAACTCAATATGCGATTAACAACGTCAAGAAAAGTTGATAATGTTTTCCGTCGTTGATAGTATTAAGCCATGAAACTAAAAACAATAGAAAACATTCCAGAACTCAAAGGCAAAAGAGTAATTTTAAGAGTAGATTTCAATACTCCACTAACAGATCCAGACACAAATGGAGACAGACAAGTTGCTGACAACACACGCATAAAGGAAGCTCTTCCAACAATTAAATACCTTACAAAAAAAGGAGCCAAACTAATCATAATCACTCACTTGGGCCGACCTGACGGAAAGATCGTTGACTCCCTCGTAGTAGATCCAGTCGCAAAAGAATTGGAAAAACTTCTAAAAAAACACGTAGAGAAATTAGACGCAGTAACGACTACCACTGTTCACGAAGAGATTAAAAAAATGAAGAACGGAGAGATCATAATGCTTGAAAATATAAGATTCCGCGCAGAAGAAGAAAAATGTGATCCACAATACACAAAAGAACTATCCGGAATGGCAGATATCTTCGTAAACGACGCATTTGGAACAGCCCACAGGAGACATACTTCCACAGCAGGATTGGCAGACTTTCTACCTGCATACGCAGGATTTTTAATGCAAAAAGAAATCGAAGCACTATCAAAAATGATAGAAAATCCTCAGCATCCAATGACTATTATTTTCGGCGGCGCAAAAATGGACTCAAAAATAGGCGTAATTAAAAATTTCATCGGTAAAGCAGATCACATACTGGTCGCTGGAGGCATTGGAAACACCTTTTTAACAGCTTCAGGCTACAACTTGGGAGAATCACTGGTTCAGCACGACAAAGTTGAACTAGCACGCGAAATAATGATGGAATGCCAAGAATATAAGACAAAAATAGTCCTCCCGCATGATCTAGTAGTTGCAGATGAACTTTCGGACACCGCAGAAACCGCAAATGTGGCTATCGAAGACATCGAAGGAGACATGAAAGCCTTTGATTTAGGGAAATGGAGCACAGAAAAATTCTGTAATATGATAGAAGACTCTGCAACAGTAATTTGGAACGGCCCAGTCGGCGTATTCGAGAAAAAACCTTTCCAAAACGGAACAAAAGGAATCGCAGAATGCATCGCGAATCACAAATGCACATCAATCATCGGCGGCGGCGACACAATCAACGCAATAAAGAAATTCTCCCTTAAAGAAAAATCTTTCACTCACATCTCAACAGGCGGCGGCGCCTCATTGGAATTTTTGGAAGGTAAAATTTTACCTGGGATAGAGCCATTAATAGAGAATTAAGCCTTAAGCTTTCCTCTCCTCCTCCGACACAAAAATCAAATTTTTGAACCTTTCATTAAATCTATGGAAGACTTTATTTGAAAATGCGTAAATTCCATAAGTTATAAAATACGCGCCAAAAACATCAATTGAATAATGAATATGCATAAGTAAAACCGCACCTCCCATTAAAATTGATCCAACCAAACAAAACCATCTAAACTTGTAATGCTTAAAAAGCAGATAACCCAAAAACAAATTCCCAACATGCCCAGAAAAGAACAAATCATTCATATAAAAAAACTTCTCAAAAACCACATTTTTAGATACCTCCAAACTATCAAAAGATATCAGCCCATCAGGAGGCCCAAGGTGAGTTAAAAGAATAAAACCAGCTCTCACAAGCGCAAAAAGACCATAAGTTTTTAAGACCCAAGGAGCCAACTCGGGCCTAAAAAATACAGTATAAAACGTGATAACAATCATCATAACAACCATCCCCCACGTATAAAAAAATCCAACGTCCACAGTAGGAATATAATCCAAAATAAGATCCCCAACACTAACAACTTTAAACATTTGGTCATTATATTCAGCCGCACGGCACACAACACTCTCGCCAAAAAACAAAAGGAATGTTCCAAAAAGAAGCGCAATAAGAAACCTTTTGTCCTTAACGAGAATACCCCACTTGCGATTCAAGTTTCGTCTTAACTCCAAAAAAGACTTAATCATTCTTTTTCTTTTTTACAATTTTTTCCTGCGGATCATCAACACCACTCCACCTTAAAATTTTATCCTCAACTTTAGCACGCGGCGTTGAATATCTTTCACGAGAAACCTTTCTTACAACCTCAGCTCTCTTCACACTGTCCTTCCTGTCAGAAGGCGGAGGAAGAGTTTCCATAGAAAAAGTCGGAGACGGCATGTTATCGATTAAGAGTCTTGAATAAGCTGTAAATTTACTCATGCTCACAAGATCAGGAGGCAAAACTTCCTCTCCAAATTGTTGAGAAAAATACTCAGCATCATCAAACCCAACCTGCATCGCAATCAAAGTTCCAACGTTGCCAAACACAGCATCTCTAACCTCATCAGTCATCTGCGCAACGTACTGATTTGCCATCGTTAAATTGAGTTTATATTTTCGCGCTTCAGACAAAATTGTAGCGAAAGAATCAGTGGCAAAATTCTGAAACTCATCAACATAAAGATAAAAATCTTTTCGTTTCTCCTCTGGGACATTTGCCCTACTCATAGCATCAAGCTGGAATTTCGTAATTATCATAGATCCAAGAAGAGCAGAGCTGTCCTCTCCTATTTTTCCTTTCGACAAATTAACAATGACTATTTTTCCCTTGTCCATCGCAAACCTCAAATCAATTGCACTCTTTGGCTGACCAACTATATTCCTTATAATAGGGCTTGATAAAAATTGCCCAACTTTATTTAAAATTGGAGAAATCGCTTCGATCCTGAGCTTGTCCTGCATTTTTCCAAATTCATTAATCCAAAAACTTTTTACAATCGGATCCTTTATTACGGCAACAACCTTCTTCCTAAAAGCATCATCCTGTAACATCCTTGTAATCCCAAGCATCGTGGTTCCGGGATACTCAAGCAGAGACAAAATTGTATTCCTCAAAATATGCTCAAGACGCGGCCCCCAGCTGTCGGCGTACATTTTCTTGAAAATTCCAACCAACCCACTGCAGACAATAGTGCTATAAGTTGGATCAATGTTCTCAAGCATATTAAACGCAACAGGAAAATCTCTATCAGAAGGCTCTATCAAAACTACGTCATTCGTCCTGCTGGCCGGTATAAACCCGAGAACTGTATCAGCCAAATCCCCATGCGGATCAACAACACCGACCCCTTTCCCAGACATAACATCAGAATAAATCATATTCTCCAAAAGAGTAGATTTACCCATACCAGTTTTACCAATAATGTATATGTGTCTACGTCTATCAGGATCACGAATACCAAACTCAACCCTATGCCCTCTAAAATTCGTCCTGCCGAGAAGCGTAAATCCAGTATCCTTGCAGTTATTCTTTGTCGGCAGGTCAACAGGAGGCTCAAGTTTTTTGCTGCGAACCCAAGAAATATTCGGAGTCTTAACAGTCATACTTGGCAAATGATAAACAGTAGCCAATTCTTCAGTATTCATGACAAATCCATAATCAAGTTCTCGATGCACATATCTATCAATCGCTTCAGCCCCATCGACGGTCTCACTCAATTCAAATCCATTAAGAGTCGGGAAATTAAACTGGCTAAAACTCCCAGCTATTTCGTTAATTTTCGCATTAGCCTTCCTTTCATTGAAAACTTTTGGAACATAAACAACCCTAATATTAACCTCAAACATAAGTTTCAAAACCTTGTCCATACACGCCGCTTCCTCCGTTTCACGATCATGAGTACGCATAGCCAAATCCTCCTGCACTTCTCCTTCCTCATCAACAGCATTTTCAACAAGAGAAAGGGCTTTCATTCCACCTCTCATAAAGAACCCCTTAATATAAAAATAAATATAAACAGGGAAAAAAACTATTTTAGGCCAAATTTTTCTGGTGGTATAAGCATAAGCATAATGATCCTGATACCACTCCCAAGCCTTCATTATAAAACCTCTTTGAATTATGTTAATACACCTTATAAAAACATGCCTCCACTTATCAGGAAGAGGACTTACAACAATCTGAATCCAAGCCTGATCTTCTGGGTTATCAAACTTTGTCAATGTAGAAGTAATAGCGGCCAAAGGATCAACAGGAACACGGATTAATTTATCTTCAAACTGCGTATATCTTTTTATTGGAAAAACATCCGGAGAAAACAAACCAATCTCAGCGCCAATCGAATTTTTTGCCCTCTGCTCGTCAATTGCCACAGAATAATCTTCAACCTCAATAATCTCGGCATCCGGATACTGAGCGTAAATCTGCCCCTCCACAAGATTTTTCAATCTCTCAGGGAAAGTGACAAAAAACCTTATAACTCTATCGACATTTGCTATCTCAAAACTTACGTAATCCGGCCTCTTCCCAAAAATCTTTTGCAATAGAGAGATATCCTCATTAACACCTCCATAAATAGTAGAAAAAATCTGCTCCGCAACTATCGGCCCAGACTCTATATTCTTAGGAACACTCATGTGAAGAACTGTCCTCTTTTCCCTCCGTCTCTCGGCAGCATTTTTAATTCGCATAAAAACAACCAGAACCATAAACAGTCCCAAAATCCCAATTCCAATAAAAAGTGCTACCAAAGCATTCATCTGCCTAAGTTTAACCTAATTCAAAATACCTTTCAAGAATGATTTTTGCAGCCATCATATCTACTTTTTCCTTTGAGCCATCATACTTTTCAGCCTCAAAACTTGAAAGTCTTTCATCCACTTCTTTAATCTCCAACTTCAACCCCCTAACCCTCACCTCATCAGTAAATAAAGAAATAAAATTTCTAGTAAAATCACACTGCAAACCATCAGCCCCGTCCATATTAAATGGCAGCCCAAAAACAACAATTTCATACCCATCCTCAGAGCAAATCTTCAAAATGTCGTCGACAAGAACTTTATCATTTTTCCTAAGCAAAACAGCTTTAGGAAAAGCAATCCTAGAAGAAGTATCGCCAGAAGCAAGCCCAACCCTTTTTAAACCGTAATCTACGGCCAAAACCTTCATTTATTTTGCTTTTACCACAGTTAACTTAATCTCAACAGTATTTTCATTTCCAAAATCTACCGTCACAGTATGTTTGCCGAGAGTTTTTATAGGCTCATCAAATTTAACAAATTTCTTCTCAAGAAGAATGTTTGAAGCCGCCATAACAGCGTCAATAACATCTGCCTCGCTGACAGCCGCATAAAGAGTATCTTTTCCGGTAACTTTTGCCGCAATTTCCAACTTCAATCCCTTTAACTTCTTAACAGCCTCCTTAACATTTTCAAGAAGTTTTTCTTTCTCAAGAACCATCTTTTCACGTCTCTTTGCCGCTAATTCAACCGTACCATTTGTAGCAGCAGAAGCCAATTTCCTCGGGAACAAATAATTTCTAAAAAATCCTTCTTTCACATTGACTACATCCCCCTTGTAGCCGACTTTTTGGACTCTCTCATTTAAAATTACTTTCATATTTTTATGATTATTCCTAAATAATTTGCCATTAATAAATAGCGAAAACTGGGCAAGAAGTAAAGGTAAAATTGACTTATTGAGTGAATTTCCAGCTCGAAATGCCCCAGAACCTATCCGAAGAAAAGGCCAACCCTTTCATGTTTATCCCATCAACCTTGCCATCGGAAGCATAATAATAAACAGGTTTATACAAAAAAACCGCGGGAATCTCCTCAGCAAGCCTGTCAGCAATCATTTTCAATTTGTCTTGTCTCCTCTCAGGATCAAAAGTGACTCTCATGTCTTCAATCAAACTATCAACTTGGAAACTCTTATAATTAGATAAATTTAAACCGGCAGCTCCAACCTGAGTCGAATGCCAATAACTATAAAGATCATCGCTGTACCCAAGCGTCTGCCCGATAAATAACAAATCATAATTTCTATCCATTATTCTTTCATTCAACTCTGTAACTCCAAGCAAATTAACCTCTATCTGCATACCAACAGCCTCCCATTTTTCTTTCAAAAAATCTGTAACAACTTTAGTTTCAATAGCCTGCTGGGTTCCGTCATCAAATTTCCTTGCCAAAAGCTTCAATTTCAAAGGCCTGCCTTCAGAATCAAGCCTATACTTGCTATCCAAAGAAGAATATTTATATCCAGCCTCATAAAGCGCCCCATCAGCATTTTCCTTGCTTGGCTGATACGCCCACTTGCTCTGGTCGAGTTCAAGAAGAGGAGTATCTATCGGCAGCTTGTCAGAAAGCTTCTCAAGAAGCTTAGTTTTATCAATCGCTTTTTCCAAAGCAATCCTGATGAGTTTATTTTGCACTTTCGGCGAGTCCATGTTTATAAAAACAGCCATATACTGCGGCAACCCATAAGGAATAAGCACAAAGTCCCCTCTCTTTTTAAGTTCATCAACATAACTCCCGTAAACTTTCACTATTCCATTAACGACATTAGATTCATCTAAAAGCTGATCCATTGTCGCATAATAAATAAATCTAAATTCCCTTATCTGAGAATTTATCCCATAATATTGATCGTTCACCTTCAAAGTAACCTGCATCCTTCCATCTTTAAACGTTTCTATAGGTTCAGAAACTTTATAAGGACCACTCCCAACAGGCATTTTATTAAAATCATTTTCCAAAAGTTCAGAGACAGAAACATCTTTTAGAATATGCTTCGGCAAAATCCCGGTAGTGAGACTAGAAACAAAGAAGACATTGGGCTTTTTTAATTTAAATTTAATAGTTTTGTCGTCAATCTTTTCAACAGTAACCCCATCAAAATTAGCCCTCAGAATCTCATTTGGAAAAGTTGGATCCTGCACAACTTCGGCAAAAGTAAAATACACATCATCCGCAGTCAAAGGCTCACCATCATGCCACTTTATTCCACCTTTCAAAACAAAAGTATATTCGGTTTTAAACTGATCTATAGTCAAAGTCCCCATATCTTCAACTATTGACTCAGTGTCAGGATTATATTTCATCAAACCAGAAAAAACCAAGCTGCAAACTTCACGATCAACATAGTTATAATCAACAAAAACAGGATTCAAATTTTGGAAACCATTTGGCCCAACTAACCCCTCGGTATAAATATCAACTTTTCCAAAATTAAACATTCCATAGGGAAAAATCACCATTTTCAAAACCATGAGCAAAATAAGCCCAACACAAAAATAAGAAAACACCTTATCCAAATCAGTATAAGCCCTAAAGACCTTCCCTATTTTGCGAAAAAATCCCATGTTGTTATCGAACAAAAAGGAATGCTACCGAGTTAGCGACAAAAAGAACCGCCAAAACAACCGTAGCAATCGACAAAACTTTTTCAGCTCCGCGTTTGGTAGTATAAAAAGTGCTGGAACCTCCAAAGGTTTCAGACAATCCGCTGCCTCTCTGCTGCGAAAGAATCGCAAGCACTAAAAGAATTGAAAACACGATTTGAGTTACAAAAAACACTGTTCGCATATTTTTTTGGATTATTTATTCATTTTTTATTACAAGATGCTCGGCCCAGTTTACTACACCGAACACGAGAGCACCTATAGCATAACTGCCTATATTTGGAAAGATTAAAGTGACATCGCGGAACTCAATAACACCGAGAAAATAACTTAAAAACCACAAAAGCCCAGCATTTATGGCGATAAGAAAAAGTCCGCCAGTTAAGAAAATAATAGGAAGAGAAATCACCTTCAAAATTGGCTTAACAATAGTATTCAATATCCCGATAACTATTCCTCCAAGGACAAAAAACTTCAACCCGCCAGTATAAGTGATTTCATCGACTAAAAGGGTAAGAACATACAAAGCAAGACCGTTGAGGACAATACCAATGATTATTTTTTTTATAATTCCCATAGGAAAATTTTTAAGCTTTCTTGAGTTCAATTCTAACAGTCTGCCCAGCAACATCAACATCTTTTTCAATATCAGCTTCAAGTTCACCTGATTGACTCAACTCCATAGTCAAAGTTTCTCTTTCAATATAATCAGCAAATCTTGTTACAGCCTTTTCTACATCACCATCAGCACGTACAAGAAGATAAATTCTATCATTGACCTGATAATTAGCCTCTTTCCTAAGCTCCTGAACATAGCGAATAATTTCACGGGCATACCCCTCTTGCACAAGATCTGCAGTAACATTTGTATCCAAGATCACTACAACTCCATCCTGACTTTCGACATCATATCCTTCCTTCCCACGGAACCCGATTTCAATTTCATTTTGCTCGAGAACAAACTTCCCAACTTTAACTTTCCCATCAGGCTGAACTGTAAATTTCCCAGCCTTTGCCTCAACTATAATCTGCTGAACATCTTTGCCATATTTAGGCCCAAGAACACGCGCGTTTGGAAGAGCATATTTTTCTATCAAATCCCCCACTTCATCGAGAATTTGGAGCTCTTTTACGTTCAATTCCTCCAAAATCACAGACATCTGATCCTTAATCCATTTTTTCTGAATACCACGAGGCAAAGCCACCTGAACACTCTTCAAAGGCTGTCTGACTTTAATTTTCGCCTTTGCCCTCACGCTATGCCCAAGATTAACAATCTTCCTCACAGCCGCAATTTCTTTATTCAATTTTTCATCAACCAAAGATTCACGTACAGTCGGCCAATTTTCCATGTGGACAGACTTTCTCCCAGCCTGCCCCGCCTTGGCGGTGGTTAAATTAATGAAAATCTCATCCGAAATAAACGGCATAAACGGCGCCAAAAGTTTGCAGAACGTAGTCAAAACCATATACAAAGTCTGGTAAGCCTCTGTTTTATCTTCATCATTTTCACTCTTCCAGAATCTCCTGCGCGAACGTCTTACATACCAGTTCGACAAATTCTCCAAGAAATCCTGCATCGGACGAGTTGCCCAAGTAAGATTATACTTATCCATATTTTCAGTGACTTCACGAATCAAAACATTAAGCTCGGACAAAATCCACTGATCCAATTTATTGGAAGGTTTGAACCTTTTTGCTTTTTCAGAATCGAGAGGCTTCCATTTATCAATATTCGCATACGTAACAAAGAAACTATAAGTGTTCCACAAAGTTAAAGTGAATTTTTTCACAACCTCATCAACATGCGCCTCGGAAAATCTTACATCCTCCGCCAAAGGCGCAGTCGAGCTATACAAGAAATATCTCAAACTATCGACACCTTTGCTATCAAATAAATAAGTTGGATCAGGGTAATTTTTCTTTCTTTTTGAAAGCTTTTCACCATCAGCCGCAAGCAAAATCCCATTAACTATCACATTTTTGAATGCAGGCTTATCAAAAAGGATTGTCGCCAAAACATGCAGCGTATAGAACCATCCGCGAGTTTGATCCAACCCCTCAGCAATAAAATTCGCAGGGAAATTATCTTCAAAGAATTTTTTGTTTTCAAAAGGATAATGAAGCTGCGCGTACGGCATCGACCCGCTTTCAAACCAGCAGTCCAAAACATCCGAGATACGCGACATCATTTTTTTGCACTTCGGACACGAAATTTTAATCTTATCAATATAAGGTTTGTGCAAATCTAACTTCGCACCATTTTTCGGTAATTTCCCAGATAACTTTTCGAGTTCTTTCACAGACCCAACACAAACACTCTCCCCACATTCACATTCCCAAAGCGGGATAGGACACCCCCAAAATCTATTTCTTGAAATTGCCCAATCGCGCGCGCCCTCAAGCCATTTTCCAAACCTGCCTTTTTGAATATGCGAAGGCACCCAGTTTATTTTTTCGTTATTTTTTAAGAGCTTATTTTTAATTTTTGTAACTTCTATAAATAATGAACGGGTCGAATAATTCAAAAGCGGCGTATCACACCTCCAGCAATGCGGATAAGAGTGCCTAAAATTCTGTTTTTCAAATAAGAGTCCTTTGTCATAAAGCCAAATCGCAATATTCAAATCCTGACCACGAACAAACTTACCAGCCCAAGGAGTAACCTCAGATCTAAAAGTCCCATCCATGCCAACATGCTGGATCATTGCAAGATCATGACTCAAAGCAAAATCATAGTCGACCTCTCCAAACATTGCACCAATATGAACAACTCCGGTGCCATCTTCAGCCGTTACGAAATCGGCAATATAAATTTTATAAATATCCTTTTTCCCCGTTTTCCCGACATAAAAATTAAAAACAGGTTCATAAGAAGTTCCTTCCAAAACTTTAGGTTTAATTTCACCCAAAATAACGGCTTGTGGAACTTTCCCCTCACCAACTTTATCGTAATGTTCAAATTTTTCCTTATAAAAATTCAAAGAAGAAATATATGTTCCATCTGGATATTCAGGAAAATCTTTAATCGCAAATTTAACATATTTAACTTTAGGCCCAAAAGTCAGCGCAACGTTGCCAGGAAGCGTCCAAGGAGTCGTAGTCCAAGACAAAATGAAAACATCTTCATCTTTATCAGCTTCTATAGCCTCCAACGCATCCCCCCGCAATTTAAATTTAACCGTCACAGACAAATCAGTCACATCCTTATACCCCTGAGTAACCTCAAAATTCGAAAGAGGCGTTTCGCAGCGCGGACAAATATGCATGCTTTTGTGCCCGCTATAAACCAATTTTTTGTCCCAAATCTGCTTAAAAACCCACCAAATGGATTCCATGTAATTGTTGTCCAGCGTCGCGTAAGTATCACTAAAATCAACCCATCTCGCGATTCTTTTAAACATCTCTCCCCACTCTTTTTGATACTTAAAAACACTCTCCTTGCAGGCACAGTTGAACTTATCGACTCCATAATCAACAATCGACTTGCGGCCGGAAAGATTAAGATTTTTTTCTATTTCATATTCAACCGGAAGACCATGACAGTCCCATCCATTCGTCCGCGGGACATAATACCCTTTCATCGTCCAATATCTCGTCACCGCATCTTTCAGGGCATTCGCCAAAATATGCCCGTAATGCGGCAAACCGTTGGCAAACGGAGGTCCATCAAAAAACACATACTTTCTATCATCCTTTCTTGCCTCCACAGACTTCTCAAAAATCTGATTATCGCTCCAATATTTAATAATCTTCTGTTCAACTTTAGGAAATGACTGCTTCGGATCAACTGGTTTGAACATATAAATAAAAGTTATAACCGACCAATTCAACCATAAAATCGGATAAATCTCAAATTTTTTCTAACTAATTCCACCACATCCTCCACTGCACCCCGCACAATCGCCGGTACACCCGCACCCGCCAGAAAGAACATTCAACTCATAACTATCAACCAATTTCTCCGCCAATCCAACGTAATTTTCCGGAGTTAATTTCAACAATCTTGCTTTGTCAGCCGCAGGAATTTTTAAACTTTTTATAAATTTTTGAACAACAGCTTTATTTACCTCCTTCCCGCGAGTTAGTTCCTTCAATTTTTCATACGCATTCGGAACCTTGTGCATTCTCATAACAACTTGAATCGGCTCAGCCAAGAGCTCCCATTTATTTTCCAAATCTTTTTTAATAGCGTCCTTTTCAACCTCAACTTTTGACAAACCTTTCATCAAACTTTTATAAGCCAAATAAGAATAACAAAGAGCACTGCCTATATTTCTCTGCACGGTAGAATCAGAAAGATCTCTCTGCATTCTAGAAACGGGAAGTTTTTCCGCCATGTGAGACAACAAAGCATTAGCAATTCCAATATTTCCTTCAGCATTCTCAAAATCAATTGGATTAACTTTGTGAGGCATTGTAGACGAACCAACCTCCCCTGCTTTAACTTTTTGCTTAAAATACCCAAGACTAATATAAGTCCACATATCCCTGCACAAATCCAGCAAAATCGTGTTAATTCTTTTCACAGAATCAAAGCAATCCGCCAAACAATCGTGCGGTTCAATTTGAGCCGTGTACATGTTCACACCGAGCCCAAGAGCCTGTATAAAATTTTTGCTCGCTTCCATCCAGTTTACGCTTGGATAAGCCACAACATGAGCATTATAATTTCCCACCGCGCCATTGATTTTCGCCAACAAATAATTGCCGAATTCAAGCATTTTTGTCTCCCTCTCCAAACGCGCAACAAAGTTTAAAATTTCTTTCCCGACAGTTGTCGGCGTCGCCGGCTGACCATGCGTGTGCGACAACATTGGAATTTTTTTATATTTAACAGCCATCAAATAAAGCTCTTGAATCAGCCCATACATCAACGGAAAAAATTCCCTTTCTCCGAAATCCCTAACCATGCACGCAATCGCAATATTGCTTATATCCTCAGAAGTGCACGCGAAATGAATAAACTCCGAATAATCCTCCAACTTTTTCCCTTTCAAATTCTCCTTTATATAATACTCAACAGACTTAACATCATGATTTGTAGTCGCTTCAATTTCCTTCACCCTTCTCGCAGCAACAATATCAAAATTCTCGTAAATCGATCTCAAATCCTTAACCTCGGTTGCAGATAATTTTCGAGTTCCTTTCAGTTTCAACTCATTAAAAAGAAAAATAAACCACTCGATTTCGACAAGAGTTCTGTACCTCTGCAAGCCAGCCTCAGAAAAATATTGAGACAAAAAACCTACCTTATCGGCATAACGCCCATCCAAAGGCGAAATATTGGTAAGGGTATGAGTATCGTCCATAGGAATTTTATTAAAAATTATTTAAAACTTGCTTTGATTTCTTTAATTCTTTTTTCGGTTTTTGCTTTCAAATTTTCATCAGCCAATCCAAGAATTCTAACAGCGGCAACAGCCGCGTTTTTCGGATCAACAACTGTTAATACAGGAGTGTCGGATGGCATTTGAAGAGTCGAATGCATATTAACAAGCATATCATTTTTGTCCGCGAATGGAGGACAAGCAATGACCGGATGAACCGAATTTGCCGCGACAACCCCGGACAATCCATTACTCCTTCCAGCAATCGTAATATAAACAATCGGCTCGTCGGATTTATTGTAATCCTGGACAAGCGCAAAAACTTTTTCAGGAACTTTGTGAGCGGAAGCAACATGCATAACATGCTCAATTTCAAATTTCCCCAACTCCGCGGTAATTTTTCCAGCAAATTCTTTGTCGGACTCAGAGCCTAAAACAAATATAACTTTCATTTTTTTAAAGTTAAATTATATATTTTTCTAAATTTTTCGTAAGCCTTTCCAATACATCACCACCATCAGCTTCAAACTTTTGCCCGGTGATTAATTCAAAAGCTTCAATGTACCTTCGCGCAGTTTCAACTTTGATATCATCAGGAATTTGAGGCACTTCCCCATCGCCAGTAAAACCGTTATCAGCAAGCCATTTTCTCATATATTCTTTATCAATTTTTTTCTGTTCTTCGCCAGCGGCAAATCTTTTTTCATATTCATCCGCGAACCAAAATCTAGAAGAATCAGGAGTGTGAATTTCATCAATCAAAACTATTTTTCCATCAGCATCAATTCCAAATTCATACTTTGTATCAACGAGAATAATCCCCTGCTTCGCAGCAATTTCAACACCGCGCGCAAACAATTTCATCGCAGCGTCGGCCAGAAAATCAAACTGTTCAGGCGTAACAAGCCCGCGCTCCAAAATTTGCTCTCTTGAAACAGATTCATCATGATCACCATGTTCAGCCTTTGTAGAAGGAGTCAAAATCGGTTTTTCAAATTTTTGATCTTTTTTCATCCCGTCCGGAAGCGGATTGCCGCAAAAATTCCTAACCCCCTTTTCATAATGTTTCCAAACACTTGTAGAAGTAACGCCTGTCAAATATCCGCGGACAACCAACTCGATCGGAAAAGCCTTGCATTCACGCCCGACAACAACATTAGGATCCGGAAACTCAATCACATGATTGCCGACAATATCAGAAGTTTTTTCAAACCAAAACTTCGCCATTTGATTAAGAACCTGCCCCTTAAAAGGAACGGTTGTAATTACACGATCAAAAGCCGAAAGCCTGTCTGTTACAACTATAATTCTGCGCTTTGAACCATCAGGAGCAGTTTGGGTATAATTATCACGAACTTTCCCTTCATATCTTTCCCCCAAATTAGAAAAATTTGTGCCCTTCAAAGTATGTGGAATCTGGGCAGAAATCTGGTCAGTTGTCAGCATAATGTAAAAAAGTTAAGGTTAATGTGCCTTGCAATCAAATATTAAACAATTTAGAATCGATCTGCAACAAATAAACCTTTTTTATGTCAAAAATTACAGAAAAGTTCGGTTCAGTAACGGTCGTTTTAGGAAGCCAATGGGGCGATGAAGGCAAAGGAAAATTGGTAGACATTTTATCTAGTGAATATGATTTGATCGCTCGCGCGACAGGAGGCGCAAACGCAGGCCACACTATCTACATTGGCGACAAAAAATTCGTATTTCATTTGATCCCTTCGGGAATGATGAATGAAGGGAAAATTTGTGTAATCGGAAATGGAGTTGTAGTCCACATCCCTACCCTACTGGAAGAAATTGATGTTCTTGAAAAAAGCGGAATTTCAACAGCAGGAAGATTGTTTATTTCAGACCGCGCACATCTTGTAATGGACTACCACAAAATAGTGGACGAAATTCAAGAAGAATCACGCGGAGACAAAAAAGTCGGGACAACAAAGCGAGGGATCGGCCCAGCATACATGGACAAAGTAAAACGCTGCGGAATAAGAATGCACGTACTTGGCAATCAAGAAATTTTTGAAAACAAAGTAAAAGAAAATGCAAAAGCATTAAAAGAAATCTACGGCTCAAAATTCAAATACAACATAGATGAGGAACTCGCCAGCTACCGCGAATACGCAAAAAGAATAAGACCTCTTTTGATAGACACAAGCCTTTATTTAAACAGAGCTCTAAAAAGCGGAAAAACAATTTTAATAGAAGGAGCAAATGGAATGATGCTGGATGTAGATCATGGAACTTACCCTTATGTAACTTCATCAAACGCAACAGTAGGCGGAGCTATCGCAGGAGCAGGAATTGGAGCTTTGAAACTAAAAAGTGCGATTGGAATAATGAAAGCATATGTGACTCGCGTAGGCGCGGGCCCGTTCCCTACTGAATTAAAGAACGAATTGGGCGACCAAATACGCGAGAAAGGCGGTGAATACGGCGCAACAACAGGCCGCCCGCGCCGATGTGGCTGGTTTGATGCGGTGGTCGGAAAATATTCCTGCCAGATTAACGGATATTCAAATATAAACCTCACAAAACTTGACGTTCTAACAGGCCTTCCAACCTTAAAAATCGCAACTTCATACAAATTCAACGGAGAATTATTAAAAAGTTTTCCAGCTTCATTAGAAGTCCTCGAAAACGTCGAAATTACCTACGAAGAAATGCCAGGCTGGACAGAAGATCTATCAAACATAAAATCTTTCGACGCCCTCCCAGAAAACGCAAAAAAATATGTCGCACGAATCGAAGAATTAATCGGCTGCAAAATCGCATTCATCGGAGTTGGCGTAGACAGAGAACAAATGATCCAAAACTTTTAATTAAATAAGGATGGATCTCTCAATCGCAATTTTCATAAACAAACTTGGAGCCGGAACATTTTTAGACACAGCCACAAAATTCATAAGCAGTTATCTGTTTTTGATCGCACTTTGGATGGCCTTAATAATCGCAATCCTCTTTTTTGATAAGAAAAACAGAAAAACACTATTAATTACAATCTTGATCGCAATCGCACTTCATTTCTTAATAAGCGAAGGATTTTTTAAAATTTTATTAGCAACTTTTTTTAAGTTGCGCGTCCGCCCATATCTCGCACATCCAGATTTAATAACAGCTCTCGGCACAAATTCAACAGACTCATCTTTCCCATCCAATCACATGTCATCAACAGTCTCAATCCTCACAGTTTTTGTTTATTTTTACAAAAAATACTGGATCGTCTGGACCTCCGCAGTTTTATTCACAATATTAATGGCCTTCTCCCGCACCCACAACGGCATGCACTACCCTACTGACATTTTGGCAGGAATAGCCTTAGGAATAGTTTACGGGACAATCGCCATAAAAAGCCAAAAATTATTGTAAGCAAACGAAAAATTGGCTATTCTCTCAACATGAAACTAATAGATTCAAAAATCAGCAAAAAAGATCTCACCGAAATCGCAAAAGAAAGATTTGGAGACATGGAGACGCTACATAAAGATCTAGCAAACGGCAGATGGTTTAAAATGTCCCTCTCGGAACAAATGGGAAACACTGGGAGCGAAATCCACCGCCTAGTACTTTCTCAAAACCGTGATCAGGCCAGATTTGACTCAGCACTAGACAGAGCTTTAGAGCTAATCGATCTCACTCTATCCGACCCGAGATGGAAAAAAGGCTACAAAGAAATAGCCCGAGTTCGTGAAGTTCTATGCGACATCTGCTTCGGGCAAAATCAGTACAATACTTCCTTAGAAGAACTTGATGATTATTTCTTTCAATTCGGACTAGCAGCAAGATAAAAAATATTCTGTTCCAACTGCTTCTTAGCAGCATCATAATATTTTCGTCGATCGTATGTCATAAAAAATAAATTAAATGACAAACATTAAACTAACTCAGAATTAGAAAAATCTCCAGCCTGAAATCTGTCGAGCAAATGCTCCAGCCTAGGTAACAAAATTCTCGCACAAACAACAGCTTCCACGGGAGCCTTATGTCTCTCCTCTTCATTACTATAATACTTTTCTAGCATACCAATAAGAAAATCGTCGTCTGCCTTATCCATAAAAACCCTAATCAAAAATGGATTCCCCTCAGGAAAACTTTGATTAAGAACCATGAACTTCTGCAAAAAAGGATCACTTAAAACCGTAGACACTTTATGATGAACAGATTTCCATTTATCAAACCTAGAAGGACTATCAATACCATCTTTTCTCATCATCTTCCGCCACTCCAATTTACCAATTTGATCAGAATCTAACCCCTTCCAATCAGGAGGACACAGATCACAACATAATCCAGGAGGAAAAGTATGCAAACCCAACGGATCAAAAGGCCCCAATAAATCATGAAGAGACTTGGACGTATCATCACCAATCTTTTCAACATCAGGATCACGAGACTTACGCGGAGGGAACTGACACACAACACTGTCAGGCTCCAACCCCTCATCATCTCCTCCATCAAACGAACCGCCTTTGTCATTTTTATCAACCATAAGTTTAAACCACTTTAAAGGAAGCAACTCTAACAGAAAAAATTAAAACTGTCAAACACACTTAACAATTCATTTGTGGTGGGCGCTGGGGGACTCGAACCCTCGACCCTCTCGGTGTAAACGAGACGCTCTACCAGCTGAGCTAAGCGCCCAAAACAAAAAACTTTTATCACAATACCAATCCATTTACAAGGAAATTTAAACAATTTGACAAAACAAGTAAAAATATCGATAATACTGCCCCGTATCTAAAAAATAATGGAAATTTCAAAAGCTACAGACAGAATTGAATTACCCGAACAGCAGGAATTCGCTTACGAAAACTGTGGGCTTTTATTTGTGGGGAAAAAAATAGACTTGGACAGACGAAAAAACAAGTATCTCGTAAATGTATATAAAGATTCAAAAAAAATTGGCCGCTTCACGTTCTTCGTAGACACCTCAAATACAATAATATTCGAAGGTATGTTCGTAGAACCAGAATTTCGAATACAAGGATTATCAAAACAATTCATCGAAGAAATTTTCAGGATAGCGACAAATTCAGGAAAAGATTTTGTACATGCAGCCCCACAAAGAAAACCATTAATGTGCAAAGTTTTACACGGATATGGATTTACACCATATCCAGACGGAAAAACATCACAACAACTTTTTCAAGAAACAGTATGGGTGGGAAAAAGCAAAGACGGAAAACGTATACCGCTATATTTTCCATGCGACCACAAAAGAAGAGGATTTGAAAAATCCCACATATACAGATCAACTCCATACGAAACAGTCAGGACAAGAGAAGAAGTAAGAGACGGCATAAGAGTCGTATTGAACACAGATTATCTACGCCTCTAAACCTCTTCAGGACGTGGTGGTTCAGTACCACATTGAGACAATTCCGTTACATGAGCACCATCAGCACCCTGACGAAGAGCATTAACAGCGCTCCTAGTAGCACCAACTCTAACTCCAACCTCAGCACCATCATCACTTCCAAAACTATCAACTCCATCCCCAGTAACTCCACCCTCTCTTCCATCATCTAGCACTTTCGGCAAAACATTTTTTCCAGCCATATAAAATTAATTTAAATCATAAACATTCTCTGGTGCCCAAGAGAGGACTTGAACCTCCACCCCCTTTCGGGGACTACCACCTCAAAGTAGCGCGTCTACCAGTTCCGCCACCTGGGCATATTTTCAAAAAAGCAGAAGAATTCTACCAAAAACTCAAAAAATCACAACACGAAAACTACTCCGAATACCTATTCAAAAAATCCTTCACAAAATAAATAATCTTACTTGCCTCAGCACGAGTTATTTCCTTGTCCGGTTTGAAAGTCCCATCGGGATACCCTCCAACAAGACCATACGTCACGGCACCAGAGACATCATTCTTATACCAAGCATCACTGGCCACATCAGGAAAAATCGCAGAAGCATCAACAACCGCTGTCCCATAATCCGCAGCTATAGCCTCTAAATCAACAGTCAAATCAAACAAAGTCACATACACATTAGACGCTCCAAGAATTACCTTCAACGCCTCAGCCCTTGTAATACTTTTATTCGGCTTAAAAGTTATATCAGAATAACCACTGATAAAATTATAATAAGTCCCGCCAGCAACATATCCAGCATACCAATCAAATTCACCGACATCGGTAAAATTATACCCATAAGTCTGCTGTTCAACATCAAAATACTCCATCGCAATTTTCAACAACTCAGCCCTTGTAATATTTTTATCAGGCCTAAAAGTCCCATCTGGATACCCGCCAATAGCCCCATCAGCAACTAACGCCGCCACATAATCATAAGCCCAATTATCAGTACTCAAATCGCTAAAATCAGCCAAAGGAGTTATCTCTGTCTCCTCCATAGAAATATCATCAGAATTCAAATCATAAGGAACCTCAACTTTGTAATAATCATTTTGCCCGGTAGAAACCGGAACATTTTCAGCTTTTAATTCCTTCACAACCTCACCAGAAGTATCCATTACAACAGTATCAAGTTCGTAAGTCCCGCTTCCAGTCCCCTCAAGCGCAATATTATACCCACCAGTTATCTGCTCCGGATTTCTGACCATTACAGCTTTTATATCTCCAAATTCCCAAACAAAAACACCATCTTTTACCCCCAACTCCTGCCCGTAATCATTGACAACACCAACACTTACCGGCGAATGAACCATACTGAAAGCCATATTCCCAACACTTTTCCCAAGATTATAAGCCTCCTCCATCACAGCCTTCCCCAAATTAATCAAGCACCACGTATACCCACCACAATCCTCCAAATAACTATAAATAAACCCCTCTAAACAATCTATAATTCCCTCAACAATATCAACGGGAACAGAAATCACATAACCGGCAAAACCAACAGTATCCGGAATATTATCAGCCACATCGACCACCATCAAAACAGCCTTCACAGCAACTCCAATCGGATCAGCCTGTTCAACAATACGATCCTTTAGAGAACAAATGTCATCAGCTAGAAGAACAACCGCAACAGGCTTATCAAGCAAAGGAATCACATCCGCGAATTCCATCAAACAGCCAGTATACGGATCCAATTCAACTATACACTGCTGAGCCCTTTCACAGTCATCCGAAGTACAAGCCGCCTGATCCCTGGCATCGTAATAATCCATTTTTTTATCCTTGCACAATCCATACTTACACTCTTGATTTGAACTACAAACAGTACCACAAAACCCGCAATTTGAAGGATCGGTACTAGTATTTGTGTAAAGCCCAGAACAGCAATTATCCGCTGAACAACTCTCACCAGAAGAACAAACCCCATCTCCGCAATACGACCCTTCCAAACAAACACCATTTTCACACGTTTCGCTCAAGGCACAAGCATTCCCGCAAGACCCACAATTAT
>Ga0233425_10003189_pt1 | contig 30458 bp, 25 predicted proteins | sample Watercolumn_Towu_2_FD_181712 | JGI IMG/M metagenome (GOLD analysis project Ga0233425, IMG submission 181712) | Freshwater microbial communities from Lake Towuti, South Sulawesi, Indonesia - Watercolumn_Towuti2014_140_MG | ecosystem: Environmental > Aquatic > Freshwater > Lake | place...
CCCTGGGATTGACGGTGGCTTTGTACCACCCCCTCCCCAACCCTCCCCCGGAGGGGGAGGGGGAAAGTATTGCGATTTCACGATGTTGGTTGCTAACCGAACGGCATTAGCCTCAAGTCTCCAGCCTCCAGCCTTTTGGTGGTTTGACCACGCACCGGAGGCCTGGGTATGGTGGCGCCGTGTCGAAGGTAGTGATCCCGTTGCTCGTCCTGCTCGTTGTGGGGTGCGTCCGGCTGCCGGACGTCGCGCCTCCGCCGACTTCCCCGGCCGACGCCGCGCACGGGCAGGAGGTTGCGGAGATCCCCGGCGGGCCGACGGTGCGCGAGCTGGACACGCGACGGGCCTACGTCGTACGGCTCGGCGAGACCGGTGGGAGCGGACCGCCGGGTCGGCTCCGGGTCTTCTCGTCCGAGCCCGGCGCCGCTGTCCTCATCGACGGCCAGGAGCACATCTCGCTCCCCCTCAACATCGACATCGCGCCCGGACGTCACACCGTGGTGGCCACCTGCCCCGACGGGACCGTCGAGTCGCGTGAGGTCACCGTCGAGCCCGAGGCCACGGTCCATGTCAGGGTCTGCGGTCGCGTGATGGAGCCCTGATTGACAGACGGCGGGGCAGTGTGATTACCATGTAATCACGGATGGAGACGCGCCATGTTGACCAAGCTGGTTCGAATCGGCAACTCCCGGGGAGTCCGGCTCCCGAAGCCGTTGATCGAAGAAGCCGGCCTGACCGAGGACGTGGAGCTTCGAGTCCGCGAGGGAGACATCATCATTTCACGTGCCCGCTCTCCGCGGGAAGGGTGGGCAGAAGCCGCCTCCGAGCTGGTGGCCAGCGGCGGGGACATGCTGCTCGACGCACCGACCCAGACCCGGTTCGATCGGGAGGACTGGACGTGGTGAAGCCCGAGGGAGTCCGGCGCGGCGACGTGTTCCTGATCGACCTCGACCCGACGCGGGGCCGCGAGATCCAGAAGATGCGGCCGTGCGTCGTGGTCTCCCCCGATGAGCTCAACGCCCATGTGCAGACGTTCATCGTGGCTCCGCTGACCACGGGAAGCCACTCGTACCCCTTCCGGGTCGCATGCACGTTTCAAGGCACCCAGGGTCACGTCGTGCTGGATCAGATCCGAACGGTCGACCGCGGCCGGATGACTCGGCGCATGGGGGCATTATCTCCTGTCGCCCTCAGGCGGTGCTTGCTGGTCCTCCAGGAGATGTTCACCCCGTAGGGGGAGGGAACATGTCGAAGGCTACACCGGCGGCTGTTCGACCATCCGCTGCGGCGGAGCGACGAGCGCCTCCAGCGCGTGGCTGAGCAGGTTGAGCGTCTCCGGGCCCAGCGTCGAGACCAGCATGTGCGGCAGCCAGACCTGCCTGAGCTCCGCGAGCTCGCCGGTGAGCCGGCTCATCTGTTCGGTCTGCACCCGCTGCCACCCGGCGCGCACCCGTCCGGCCTCGATCACCTCGCCGACGGGCCCCGGGACGTCGAGCGACCGCAGCACCGCGGCGTCGCGGCGCGAGAAGAGCGGCGGGACGAGGCGGTTCACGACGACCTGATTCACGGGCATTCCGAGCTCGCGGAGCCTCGCGACGAGCTCCACCGTTTCGGTGACCGACAGGTCCTCCGCGATGGTGACGGGCAGGACCTCGTGCCGCGCCGGGTCGGTGAGCAGCGCCCACCGCTCCTCCGCCTCGGCGCGGAGCGGTCCGCCCGGGATGGATTCGGTGATGGTCAACGGAATGCGCAGCAGGTCCAGGCCGTGGCCCGTGGCCGGCGCGTCCAGCACCACGAGGTCGTACCGGTCGTGACCGTCGGGCGTCGTCTCCAGCGCGTGGTACGTCGCCTTGCCGAGCAGCGACCACTGATAGAGCCCGGGGATGCCCGCGAGCAGCGACTGGACGATGTGGTTGCCCATGACCAGTCGGTAGAGCGCGCGGAACTTCAGGGTCTGCAAGGCGTACTCCTCGAGGTTCGCCTCGGGGACCATGTTGACAGCGTCTATGCCGGGCCGGACCTCCCGGTTCGATGGCCCGATCGGGCCGCACCCCAGCATGTCGCCGAGCCGGTCCTTGGCCTGGACCGCGGCGAGGAGCACACGCAGGCCGCGCCGCGCCGCCATGATGGCCAGCGCCGCGGCGACGGTGGTCTTCCCCGTGCCGCCCTTCCCGATCACCGTCACGAAGCGTTTGCCGAGCAGGCCGTCGGGCCGGGGCGGGCGCGGACAGAGAGACGCGTGCTCGATCGATCCATCACGGAGCTCGCCGTCCTGCCGGGTTCCGGCGGCGGGAGCGCAGGCATCGTCGTTCGACCACCCGGACACGCGCGCTTTATGTCACGCGCCCGGCTCGAGGGCAAGGCCGGGGGGCACGGCCGGGGGCAAGCATTTTCGGGGGAGGAACTTTTCTGAAGAAAAGTTCCTCCCCCTGACCCCTTCTTCAAAAGACTTCAGATTTTTTCACTATCCTTCAGACTCAATCCGGGACCGATCAACCAGGCTTTACACTTCGAATCCCCAACGATGGCGATGTCGATGGCGATGTCGATGGCGAAATCACAACGGTTGTCGGGAGCAGGAGCGGGAGCGGGAGCGGGAGCGGATTGTAAAGCTCGTTGGCAGGGATTTGACCGGTCCCCTCAATCCGTCCACCACGTCCACCACGTCCACTTCGTCCACCAGTGGGGTTCCAATCAGATGTAGAACCTCAGCCCGAAGTTGAGCTGGAAGTTGCTGCCGGACAGGTAGTCGGTCACCGAGATCTCGGAGAGCTCCTCGACGGCGCTCTCCACGGTGTCCGGGTCGGTGTCACCGGCGGCCGCGGCGGCGGCGCTCGGCGTGCGGCGCTCGATGGCGCTCCTGATCGATGCCGCGCCGGGGATGAGCCACGTGTAGTCGGCGTGCAGCGCCAGGTGGCGGCCGAGGTAGAGCTCGATCCCGCCGCCCGCGTGGTAGGAGTTCGTGTCGCCGGTGAACGTGCCGAGGTCGCGCATCGCGATCGCGCCGTAGCCGCCGTGCACGTAGATCGAGACCCTGCGCGTGGACAGGACGTACAGCAACACGGTCACGCGGAACCTGGACGTGAACACGAGCTCCCCCGGCTGGTCCAGCGGGAAGACGTTGTACGCGAAGGCCGCGCCCAGGAACCGGAAGAGCCTGAGGCGGATCGTCACCTCCGAGATGAACGAGCTCTCGGTATCGCCCTGGAGCGCGTTGTGCCGGCTGACCCCCACCTCGGCGCCCAGGCCCAGCGTGATCCTCGAGTCCACGTCGGCGCGCGCATCAGATAGAGCCAGAGGCCCCACCCATGCGAGCACGAACATGATCCCGCCGGCAACCCATCCGGCCGGGATCCGTGCACGCCGCCGTTGATCCAGGAGCCTCATCACCCGACAGCCGAGCACTGCTCGTGCCAAGGAACATCACGACTGTTCACAAGGATTTTTCCGAATACCAGCACCACGTCGAAAGAAAAAACCGTGGACAGACCGAGCCGTGGACGACTCATGGGTCGTGAAAGACCTGCCGCGGGATGTCCTGACATCCCGCGACGACGCTGCTATCATGCCGCTGCTCGGGGACCGAACCCGACGAAGGCCATGCAGGTCGGCGACATCATCGATGGCAAGTACCGCATCGTCCGCCTCATCGGCGAGGGCGGGATGGGCGCCGTCTTCGAGGCCAGGCACACGAGCATCGGACGGCGGGTCGCGCTCAAGTTCCTCCTCGCGCGCCTGACGAAGCACCCGGAGTACCTGGCCAGGTTCCTGCGCGAGGCCCAGGCCGCCGGCGCGGTCGGCTCCGAGCACATCGTGGCCGTCACCGACCTCGGGTCGGCCCCGGACGGGACCCCGTACCTCGTCATGGAGTACCTCGAGGGCGAGGAGCTGGCCGACGTGCTCCGGCGCGAAGGGCCGATGGACCCGGCCCGCGCGGTGCGCCTGATCATCCAAGTCTGCCGCGGCCTCGGCGCGGCGCACCGGCAGAACATCGTGCACCGCGACCTCAAGCCCGAGAACCTCATGCTCACCCGCCGCGAGGACGGGGCGGAGTGGGTCAAGCTGCTCGACTTCGGGATCGCCAAGGTCAGGGACGCGCTGGCCGCGGAGCAGGGGCAGCTCACGTCGGCCTCGGCGTTCCTCGGCACCCCGCACTACATGGCGCCCGAGCAGATCGAAGGCGCCGCCAACGTCGATCACCGCGCCGACGTCTACTCGACCGGCGTCGTGCTCTACGAGATGCTGACCGGCGCGACACCCTTCCGGGCCAACTCGCTCACGCAGCTCCTGATGATGCTGGCGTCGAGCACGCCGCCACCGCTCAGGTCCGTGCGACCCGACCTGAGCCCGGGGCTCGAGTCCGTGGTGGCGCGCGCTCTGGTCCGCGACCCCGCGTACCGCTACCAATCGATGGACGAGCTCGCCGCCGCGCTCGCGCCGCACGCCGAGCCCGATCGGCGTCGAGCCCCGGTCCCGACTGTCCTGCAAGGCCAGGTGGACGCGCTGGGCTCGACCCTGTCCGCGGGGCAGTCCGGTCGCTTCGAGACACCGGGGTCAGGGGCGATCCGGACCCTCAACCGGCGTGACGACTCCATCGGCGCGGGGTTCGGCGCGATCGCGACCCCACGGCCAGACTCGGGGAGCTACGGCACGTCCTCCGGCGGTCTCGGGGCGGCGCCGACGCCGCCGCAAGGCTGGTCCGTGACCCCCGCACACGTTCCCGCCCTGACACCGACCCCGAGCGCCCCGACCGGACCGCCGAGGTCGCGGCGGTGGCTGGTCCTCGCCGTGCTCCTGCTGGGCCTGATGGCGGCTGTCGGCGGCGCCGCGGCTGTAATCCTCGTGCTCGACGACCTCGGCTCCGGGCGCCACGACCATCACGCGTCGAACACCGCGGACAACCCAGGCGGGTCCGATGGCGGGGGGCGAAGCGACGGCGGCCCGACCAAGGGAGACGCGGCGCCCCTGGCTCCGCCAACGTGCTCCGATGGGAAGGTCGCCAGCTCCGCCACGAACAACCGGTGCTGCTGGCCCGGTCAGACCTGGTCACAGGAGGCGAGGGCGTGCCAGGGGAGGCCGCTGTGCCCTCTGAACATGGTGGTCAAGGGACACCGGTGCGTCTGCACCTCGGGTCAGACCGCCGGCGCCGCGTCCGAGGGGCACTGCTGCTGGCCCGGCCAGGCGTGGTCGAAGGCCCAGACCGCGTGCGTCGGGGTGCCGACCTGCCCGAGGGGCCTCTGGGCCAGCGGCGGGAACTGCCTCATGCTGCCAGAATGCTCCATCGGCCAGGCCGCGACAGCCGAGACCGAGGGGCATTGCTGCTGGCCCGGTCAGACCTGGAGCGGCGGCGCCTGCACGGGGATGATCCGGTGCCCGACCGGGTTCTCCCTCGAGGGGACGAGCTGCCAGCCGGACTCGAGCCAGATCGGACAGCTCATCGGCCAGTGCTTCCAGGGCAAGGCGGACCGGTGCTCGGACCTCGGCCTGCGATACGAGCGTGGCCAGGAGGTCGTCCAGGACTCCGGCAGGGCCGCGCAGCTCTACCGCAAGGCGTGCGACAGCGCGAACGCCATCGGGTGCCACAACCTCGCCGTGCTCTACGAACACGGTGAGGGCGTGGAGCAGAACCACGTGCTCGCCGCGCGGCTCTACCGCCAGGCGTGCGAGGGGGGATCGCCGTACGGGTGCACCGGCCTGGCGACGTCGTACCACCTCGGCCAGGGCGTCGATCAGGACTACTCCGCGGCCTCGACCATCTACCGTCAGGCCTGTGACCGCGACCAGTCCCTCGCTTGCGGCAACCTCGGCACGCTGCTCGTCGACGGCGACGGGCTCCCGCGGGACCTGATCAACGGCGCGGCCTCGCTTCGGCGTGCCTGCGACCTCAACAACCCGGGGAGCTGCTGCTCGCTCGGCGTGCTGTACCTGCGCGGCATGGGCGTGCCGCGTGACGACCTGACGGCACGCTCGATGTTCGACAGGGCGTGCCGGGGTGGCGCGACCTGGGCGTGCGAGTGGCTCCAGAACCCCGCGATCCTCGGTGAGATCGTCCCGAACCACACGTACCGCGTGGTGGCTTCGAACGTGACGGGCGACGCGCCGATGGGCGACGGGGCCCAGTGCACTCTGTCGATCGGGTTCGCCCTCGGTTGCGGTTTCAACTGCCGGCTCCGGATCACCTGCGGCCAGGAGGTCGTGTACGGAGCCAGGGCGAGCGGCTTCAACCGGTGCCTCGTGACACCCACCGCCGGGGCCGTGCCTTCGATCGAGGCGCACGACGGTGCGTTCTCATCCGATGACGGCGACCCTCGCCTCGACCTCTGGACGTCGGCCGGGCGCGTGGACGTGCGCGACGACGAGAGCGGCGTCGCCTGGAGCGCGACCTTCCAGGTGGCGAGGTGAGGGGCGCGGTTCTGCGTATGGGGAGAGCACAGAGCCCGAGACAAGGCGGTTTGCGTGAGCGTGAGCGTGAGCGTGAGCGTGAGCGAGTTTTCGAAAAAACGCTTCATGTTGCCGCCATGCTCCCCGACAGACCGAACCTCGAGGGTTGGACAAGGCTCGAGGAACCTACGAGGAGTCTGGTGTCGTCTGTCGCTCACGCACCACGCTCACGCTCACGTTGGAGTTGCTCCCCTTTTACGGAACCTCGCCCCGAGGTAGGACCGAAGATCGCTCGCGGAATCGTGCTCTGGTATGCTGCGCCGGTGGGAGGACCTCAATGCCACGTGGCGTATCTCGGACCGGTGAGTTTCTCGTCGTGCTCCTGGCCTGCGTCGCCCTGACGGCGTGCTCGGCGAGCCGAAGACGCGACGAGGGCGACTGCGGCGACGGAGTGCTCGACGACGGCGAGGAGTGCGACAACGGCGACGCCAACAGTGACGTCGTGCCCGACGCCTGCCGGACCACCTGCCGCGAGGCCCGCTGCGGCGACGGGGTCGCGGACGGGGACGAGCACTGCGACGACGGCAACGCCAACGACGGCGACGCCTGCCACACCGATTGCACGACGTGCCTCGGGGAGATGACGCCGCTGCCCCAGGTGACGGGCGAGCTCCCCTGGGGCCTCGACATCGGCGACATGGACGGCGACCGCGACCTGGACCTCGTGGTCACCAACTGGGGCAGCGACACCATCGCCGTGTACTTCAACGACGGCGAGGCGACCATGTCGGAGCCGGCGACCTACTCCGCGGGCAACGCGCCGTACGCCCTCGCCCTCGGCGACCTCGACGACGACGGAGACCTCGACGTCGCCGTTGTCAACGAGGAGGACGACACCGTGACGCTCCACTTCAACACGGGCGACGGGACCCTCGAGGAGGCGGTCGCCATCGCCGTGGGAGACGGCCCGCGCGGCGTCGCCATAGGCGACATCGACGGAGACGGCGACCTCGACCTCGTCGTGTCCGCCGCGTGGTCCGACGAGATCCAGGTCCTGGCGAACGACGGGCACGGGAACTTCACGCTCCTCGCCGCGTACGCGACGGGCCTCGAGCCGCGCGGCGTGACCCTGGCCGACCTCGACGGCGACCGCGACCTCGACGTCGTCGTCGCGGCCTGGCGCTCGGACGGGATCCTCGTGCACATCAACGAGGGCCGGGGCGCGCTCGCCACCGGAGTGCCGTATGCGTCGGGCTTCCGACCCTGGGCCACGGCCGCGGGCGACGTGGACGGCGACGGCGACGTGGACCTCGCCGTCGCGAACGGCGGCAGCCCGAGCGACGAGGCCCCGGGCAACGTCACGATCCACCTGAATGACGGCGAGGGCGGGTTCGGCGAGGACGACCCGGTGGCGACCCCGGCCGGGACGTATCCGCTCTCCGTCGCGCTCGGCGACCTCGACGGCGACGGCGACCTCGACCTCGCCGTCGCCGCCAGCTACTCGGATTCGGCGATCGTGAAGATCAACCGCGGCAACGGCAGCTTCGCTGGCGAGGCGACCTACCCCGGCGGACGGCGCCCCCGGACCGTCAGGATGGGCGACCTCGACGGCGACGGCGACCTCGACCTCGCCATGACGAACTCCGCGTCCGAGTCCACCGGCGACCCCTCGCTCGTGGTCCTGCTCTCCGATTGTCTGTGAAGGCTCACCCCGCCAGCGCGTCGACGGCCGTGACCACGAGCTTGCCGTGCAGCACGCCCTTGGTCCGCAGCATGTGATCGGCCAGGTGGCTGACGTCGTGGTACCGGCCCTTGAGCACGATGACCTCGAGGCAATGCGTCTCGTCAACGTGGACGTGCATGCTGGAGATCACGTGGTGCCCGTGCGCGTGCTGGACCGCGGTCAGCCCGGTCGCGAGCTGCCGCTTGCGGTGGTCGTAGATGATCGTCAGGCTCCCGATGCACTCGGCGTCCGCCGCGAGCTCAGCCTCGACGAGGCCGTCCCTGATCAGGTCGCGCAGCGCCTCGGACCGGTTGCTCACCCCGCGGCTGGCGAGGAGTGCGTCGAACGGCTCGAGCAGCTCGCGTTCGATCGAGACACCTATTCGTACAAGCTCTCCCATGGTGGTAAGAGGGTAGCATGAGAGAGGCAAAGAAGAAGAGGAGAGCACGGGCCGGCCGGATCATCGCGCGGCTCCGAGAGCTCTACCCCGAGGCGGCGACCGAGCTCAGCCACCGGAGCCCGTTCGAGCTGGTCGTCGCCACGATCCTGTCGGCGCAGTGCACCGACGTCCGGGTGAACCAGGTCACCCCCGCGCTGTTCAAGGCCTATCCCTCGGCAACGGAGCTCGCGCGGGCCGACCAGGACCGGCTCGTGGACCTGATCCGGACGACCGGGTTCTTCCACAACAAGGCGAAGAACCTGCTCGGGCTCGCCAGGGCGCTGCACGAACGACACGGCGGCGAGGTGCCGCGGACCATGGACGAGCTGACGGCCCTGCCGGGAGTCGGACGCAAGACGGCCAACGTGGTCCTGGGCAACGCATTCGGGCTCCCGGCCATCGCGGTCGACACGCACGTCATCCGGTTGAGCGGCAGGCTCGGCCTGTCCGGCAGCAGCGACCCCGCGGCGATCGAGCTCGACCTGATGGCGCTCGCCCCGCGGAGCGACTGGACCTTCCTGTCGCACGGACTGATCCTCCACGGACGCCGCGTGTGTAAAGCCCGAAAGCCGTCCTGCTCGACCTGTGCGCTCTTCCTCGACTGCCCCTGGCCGGGGAAGTCCGCCCGGGGTTGAACCCCCGGGCTATTCGACCCAACCCCTACGGGCTGAGCCAGATCAGGCAGCTTTCTCCAGCCCCCCAGCCCCCGAACGGGGGTTCGGTCGTGTAGCCCGGGGATTCATCCCCGGGCCATCCTACAACCCACCGCAACGCCGGACGGTTTCGAGCACCTTGCGACACTGGCCGAGTGCTTCCTCGGCGGCGCTCCGGTTGTACGCCAGGTAGGGGACGCCTCCTGGCAGACCGTTGGGATAGCGCGTCGGGATGTAGTTGCGATCGAGCGGCGAAGCATCCTGGAGCAGCGCGGCGAACTCGGCATCGTAGGCCGCGGCCTCCTGGCACAGCACGGCGACCGAATGTCCACGGACCATCTCCTCGCCGCGGCCATAGAGGTATGCCTTCAGAGCCTTCTCGGCTGCCTGCTGCGCGTGGAAGCAGGCAGTGGAGAAACGCCCGCCGTCCAGGAGGTACGCGGCCGTGTCCAGATCGTGCACGGCCTGGAGCCACCAGCGCCGGGCCTCTTCGTCAGGCTGCGGCTGCATAGACGACTCTCGCTTCCTCGGCCAGACGCCGCACGAAGCTCCGCTCATGCCTGAGCCGATCGAACTCCTCGGGCGTGTAAACCAGTAGGTCCAGCTCCACCCGCGGCGTGAGCATCCTGTACATCTCGCCGAGCCGTTCGATGAAGCACTTGTCGGTGTCGAGGACGATGACGAGATCGAGATCCGAGGCCGGGCCGACGTCGCCGCGAGCTACTGAGCCGAACACGAGGATCTTGACCACACCAGGCAGAGCGCTGGCCACCGAGACGATACGCGCAAGCTCGGCGTTCAGCTCGTCGCGGCGCCGGTCCCTGGCCTGCTCCACACGCGTCATGAGCCCGACCTCGCCACGTCATCATAGCAGCGGACCAGCCGTGCGGTTTCGAAAACCTTTGCGACCCTCTCGCAGGCCCCTACCCCGCAGTGCGGACGCGGGCGGGGAGGCTGTTCATCGGCGCTGGGCTGGGGAGCTTGACGGCCTGGCCGAGAACGTCGGGGACCCGCTCGGACTTCGAGCGGAAGAACTGCCCCATCATCCAGAACGAGGAGTTCTGGTAGCCCCAGGAGTGGACGTGGCGCCAGGTGCAGAGCGCCCGCGCCGCGAGCCCACGGTCCGCCGCGGGCTCCGGGAGCGTCCGGCGCCTGTGCTCGATCGCGGCGTCGTACGCCTCGAGCGTCATCTTCATGATGCGCTCCGGAGCGCACTCCGAGCGCGCGAGCCTCGCCGCCCGCGCGCCCTGGCGGCGCCGCAGGAGCGGATCGATCAGCAGCTTGACCAGCGCCCGCCCGAACACGATGTCCGCCATCGGATCGGCGAACCCCTGCGTCGGGACAAGCGACCCGTTGATCCCATCGCGGACCTGGTGCGCGACGCCCATGGCGTCGTCGAAGGCGACCGCGGGCAGCCCGCTCCAGAGCGCCTCGCTGACCACGCAGCCGAAGGTCTCGCTGAGCGACGCGTAGGCGAAGACGTCGGCGTTCCGGTAGAACTCGGGGAGCTGGTCCTGCGGGACGGTCCCCGCGAAGAAGACCTTGTCGGCCACGCCGAGCCGACCCGCCATCTCCTGGAGCATCGCGTGGGCCGGGCCGTCGCCGACCAGGGTGAGCGTCGCGTCCGGCACGAGCGGCTCCACGTACGCGGCGAAGCACTGGAGCACGCGCTCGACGCTCTTCTCGCGGGCGTGGCGGCACACGGTCAGGATCCTGTGCCCGCGCCGGAAGCCCTCGGGATAGGGGTCATGCGTGACCGGCCGATCGAAGACCTCGGGCCGCACCGGCCTCGGGATGACGTGGATCGGCGCCGTCACGCCGAGGTCGCGCCAGTACGACACGAGGTGCCGGCTCAGCACGATCATCCCGTCGGTGTGGTTGTACAGGTCCTCGGCGAAGTGCTTGACCACGACCCCCATGCGCCAGTCCAGGGGCCCGCGGAGCCACTCCGCGCGCATGATGTCGTCCGACAGGACGTGCTGCGTGTAGCTCGGCAGGTGGATGGTGTTGGTCGCCAGCAGCGGGACGCCGTGGTACTCACGCAGCCACACGCCGAAGTGGAGGAACAGGCTGTTGGTCTGGCCGTGGATCAGGTCGAGGTCCCACGGCCTGGAGAACATCCCGGGATCGAGGGGCACGGGCACCTGGTAGCCCTTGTAGTGCGGGAACTCGAACGACGGACAGAGCACCGTGTCCGGCGGGACCTCGCCGGGCTGAAGGTCGGGGTCCTCCGGGCCGATGAGCTGGGCTCCGTGCCCCCGCTTCTCGAGCTCGCGCTTGAAGAACTGCGTCATGAACACCGGACCGGTCAGCAAGGCGACCCGCGCGTAGTCCGTGAGAATCCCGATCTTCATGGTGCCCTCTTTTCCTCCCGCTCGCCGCCGCGGTCAAGCCCTCTCGACACGGATTCCACCGCGCGGAAAGCGAAAGTCGGGCCAGATGGTGACAGAATGGCGGAAAATGGAGAAAAAACTTGCAGATCCGCCAACTCGAGCGACGGCCGGGCTGTTGCCGTTTCTATACAGGTGTTGCCGGGAGTTGACGGCCGGCACCGAGGGCGACCAGCGCGAACGGGATGACGTCGCGGCCGGATCGGTACGCTCCCGGGCCTGCTGCAGGCCGAACGCGCACGAGGACGTGGGTCGGGGTCCATCGCTCTCTCAAGAGGGGGCGGACGGAATCGTCGATTTCGTTCATCTCCTCGAGCGGGAGCACGTCCCAGCCCGGTTCACGGCCCCCGAGCACGCGGTCGAGCCAGCTCCGGCGAGCTCTCAGCCGCTGTCGGGCCACGAGTATCAGGACGAGCCCGGTGACGAAGGCCGGGGCGCAGGAGAGGACCAGGGGGACCATCAACGGGATGTCGCGATGGGGCGAAAATGCCTCTCCACAGGTCCCCACGCCGATGACCGCGCCGAAGCCGAACGCGCCGAGCGCCATGCAGAGGAGCCAGACCCCGGCGTACCGCGCCATGTGGTCCGCCGAGTCCATCGACCCGCCTCGCGCGAGCGTGAGCGCCTGACGCAAGGGCATTACGTAAAGCGCGCTGAAGAGCAACCCGAGCGGCACTCCGACGAAGATCCCGGCGACGGTCACCATGAGCATGATCACCGCGAGGTCGTTGATCCACCTCACCTCGCCGATGAAGAACGCCGTGAGCAGGAACGACGGGTAGGCGTTGAGCCCGCCCAGCAGGCATCCCAGGCCGAGGCATCTCCCCGCCGATGTGGCCGTCGTGTCCGACTCCGCCTCGGACCTCGGCCTCACGCAGGACCACATGAGCCACGAGCTCAACGCCGCGGCGCAGACCGAGGTGGGCATGGCCATGAACCCGCCGACGGCCATGATCCCGCCGTTCAGCGCGAGCGCGGCAAGCCCAGCCGAGGCCACCGCGATCCCCGATGCTCGCCTTTGCGCCATTCGACATCGATCAACGCCTGGGGCTGGTCGAGTGTTCCCGCGTTGCGATCCAGCGACGGGCGAGGCACTGTGTCGCGCATGAACCTGATGTTCCCGTTCGACAGGGCCGCCGACCTCTGGCCCGATCGAGAAGCCGTGGTCCAGGGAGACCGGGTCCGGATGACCTACCGTGAGCTCCACGCGCGCGTCGCCGGCCTCGCTCGTGGCCTCTCGGCACGGGGGATCGGGCCGGGGCAGGTCGTCGCGGTGATCGCGCCCAACGTCCACGAGTTCCTCGAGGCGTACGCCGCGTGCGCCGCGCTGGGCGCGGTCGTCGCGCCCCTGAACCACCGCCTCTCCGCCGGAGAGATGGCGAGGATCCTCGACCACTGCGAGGCCGCGGTCTGCCTCGTCCACGCGGAGCTCGGCCACGTGGCGGCCGAGGCGCTGCGCGCGGCACGGCGAGGGTCTGTCCGCCGCGTGGTCCTGATCGGCGAGCCCCCGCCCGGGCTCTCGGTCCCCTGCCCACTCGAAAACTACGACGACGTGCTCGACGATCCGAGCCAGGACCCGCCGCACCGGCTCGAGCTCACCGCCGACACTCTCGCGCACCTCTATTACACGAGCGGCACCACCGGCGCGCCAAAGGGCGTCATGCTCACCCACGGCAACGTCGGTTTCCATGCGCTCGCGACCATCGCCGAGCTCCACCTGACCGACGCCGACACGTGGCTCCACGCCGCGCCGCTCTTCCACCTCGCCGACGCGTGGGCCGCGTTCGCGATCACCTGGGTGGGTGGTCGCCACGTGTTCCTGCCCACCTTCGACGCGGGCGAGGCGTTGCGCATCATCGAGCGCGACAGGGTGACGATCACCAACCTCATCCCGACCATGCTCAACCTGATGGTGAACCACCCGGCGATCGACCGGCGTGACTTTTCCTCGCTGCGCGCGGTCATGAGCGGCGGCGCGCCCATCGCGCCGGTGACCGTGCGGCGGATACTCGATCGTTTCGGCTGTGACTACGTCCAGACCTACGGCATGACCGAGACGAGCCCGTTCCTGACCGTCGGCCTGCTCAAGGCCCACATGCGCGACCTCCCGCCCGAGAGTCAGCTCGCGTGGAAGTGCCGGACCGGCAGGCCGTTCGTCGGCGTGGAGCTCAGGGTGGTCCGCGAGGACGGCCGAGAGGTCGCCCGCGACGACCGCGAGGTCGGGGAGATCGAGGCGCGAGGCCCGACGGTGACCCCGGGCTACTGGCGCGATCCACAGGCCACGGCCGAGGCGTTCCGCGACGGCTGGCTCCGCACCGGCGACCTCGCCGTCGTGGACTCCGAGGGGTACATCAACATCGTCGATCGGAAGAAGGACACGATCATCACCGGCGGCGAGAACGTGTACTCCACCGAGGTCGAGCTCGTGTTGTACGAGCATCCCGGAGTGCTCGAGGCCGCGGTCGTCGGCGTACCGGATCCAGTCTGGGGCGAGGCGGTCACCGCGGTCGTGGTCCCCCGCGAGGGGCACCAGCCCGAGGAACGGGAACTCATCGAGCTCGTCCGGTCGCGCATCGCCCACTACAAGGCGCCCAGGCGAGTCGTCTTCGCCCCCGAGCTGCCCAGGACGGGCAGCGGCAAGATCTCGAAGAAGGCGCTGCGCGAGCGGCTCGCGGGCGGTTGAATCCCTTCAATCCACGTACCCCGATGCCTGGAGCTGGAACAGGTCGCTGTAGCGCCCCCCGAGGTCCATGAGCTCGGCGTGGGTGCCGCGCTCGATGATCTTCCCGCCGTCCATGACGATGATCTCATCGGCCGTGCGCGGGAACGAGAGGCGGTGCGAGATGAGGATGCACATGCGGCCATCGGTGTTGCGGTGGACGTGCTCGAAGATCTGCGCCTCGGCCTCGGCGTCCACTGCCGCGGTGGGCTCGTCGAGCACGTAGATCTCCGCCTCCTCGCGCATGAAGAGCCGGGCCAGGGCCATCTTCTGCCACTGCCCGCCCGACAGCTCGTGGCCTCCGCGGAACGACCTGCCGAGCCGGGTGTCGTAGCCTATCGGCAGCTCGTCGATGTCCGGCTCCACGAGGCCCTGGCGAGCGGCCCGGACCCATCTCTCGCGATCGGTGAAATGGTCGATGTCCCCCACGCCGATGTTCTCCCCCGCGGTGAGCTTGTATCGCACGAAGTCCTGGAAGACGATCGCGATCTTCCGGCGCAGCACATCGATGTCCCACTCGGCGATGTCGCGGCCGTGGAGGAGTATCCTCCCCGAGTCCGGGTCGTGGAGCCGGGCGAGGAGCTTGACGAGCGTGGTCTTGCCCGAGCCGTTGTCGCCGACAAGCGCGAGCTGTCGGCCCGGGGCGAGCTGGAACGACGCGTCCTCCACCGCCGGTCTCGTGCCTCCCGGGTACGTGAACGTCACGCGCTCGAAGCGCAGGCCGTCATCCGGATCTGGTCCGCTCGTGGCTCGACCGGTCGAGTTGGTCACCTCGGTCTCGAGGAACGCGTACAGGGTCGACAGGTACAGGTTGTTCTCGTACATCGTCCCGACGCTGGTCAGCGCCGAGGTCACGGCATTCTGCGACTGCCGGAACAGGACGAGGTACATTGTCATCTGCCCGATCGACAGCTCGCCCTGGATCGTCGATAGGATGATCCAGACGTACGCCCCATAGACTGCGAAGATGCTCACCGTGCCGAGGACGAAGCCCCAGAACCCGCGCCGGAGCTGGATGCGGCGGTCCTGATAGTAGAGCTTCCAGAAGAGCGCGTGGTATCGGCCGAGCAGCATCTCGCCGAGCCGGAAGATCATGACCTCCTTCGCGTTCTCCTCCCGCGTCATGATCATCTCGAGGTACTTGCGTTCCCGGAGCTCCGGCGTCTTGTTGCGCAGGAACCGGAACGTATGGCCCGTGAACCTGGCCTCGACGATGAAGGCCGGGAGCCCCGCCGCCGCCACCAGCAGCACCGCCCAGCCTGAGAACTGGAACAACAGCGCCGCGTACGTGCTCAGCGAGATCGCGTCCCTGATGAGCGCGAAGGTCCCCGTGACCAGGGCCATGGGCCGCGCGATCGCCTCGCGCCGCGCCTGGTCCATCTTGTCGTGGACATCCGCGTCCTCGAAGTGCGAGAGGTGCAACGTCAGGGCTTTCTCCAAGATCATCGACTCGATCCGGTGCCCCAGGATGGCCTTGAGCAGGAACTGACAGGTGGTCAGCCCGCGCTGCGCCATGCCGACCATCAGGATCAGCAGCCCCTCGACACCGACCCACATCAGGACGTGCTCCTGATCGGCGGCGTCCCCGGTCTGCGCGGCCCTGAGCACGCCGTCGACGACGAGCTTGCCCACGTACGCCGCGGCCGCGGGCAGCGCGCCCGCCATCACCGTGAACAGACCGATCGCCGCCGTCAGCCGTCGGCTCGTGGTCCAGACGAGGTGCAGCGCCCGGCCTCCGTATCGCAGGACGCCCAGGTATCTCGCCAGGCCCGCCGTCGTCTCTTCGGTCTTCATCCCACCGCGGGTCATGTTGCGCCCCTACATACTGTACAATCAGCTGCTCTCACAACTGGGCGCGCCGGCGTGACCCAGGGCGAGAGAACGGTTCGGAGGACATCGGACCATGAGATGCGTGTTTCTCTCCGGAATACAGCGGTCGGGCAAGACCTTGACGCAGCTCCTGCTGTCCAGTCACCCGGAGATCATCATCAGCCCGGGTACGAAGGTGATCGCGAGGCTCCTGTTCCGCCACCCGCGCTCTCGGCCGCTGACCGCCGACGAGATCCTGGGCGTGCGCCGCGCGCTGCAGAAGGATCGGCGGTTCAAGGCATGGAGGGTCAACCACGGCCTCTATCTCAAGCTGATCGAGGGTTACACCGAGGTGACGTCGCGGCAGGCGGTCCTGGACCTGATGAGCTTCTTCCGGGACCAGATCAAGCCTGCGGCCAGCATCATCGGCAACAAGAAAGGGTACTACTGCCTGGAGACGGACGTGGTGAAGCGTGTGATCCCAGAGGCGAAGTTCGTCTTCGTGATCCGCGACAGCCGGGGCGCCGTGTCCTCCATGCTCGAGACCCAGCCCGAGCACGACATCTATTCGGCGAGCCTGACCTGGCGCCTGAAAGCCCAGCGCATCCGCATGGCGCAGGAGCAGTTCCCCGACGACGTCTTCGTACTGCGTTACGAGTCCCTCGTCAGGGACCCGGAACGACTGTGCCGGGAGATGTGCTCGTTCCTCGGGCTCGAGTACAGCCCGCTGATGCTCACCGACTACCGGACCAACGACGCCGTCCGGCACGCCACGGACACCACTCACCCCGAGACCTTCGAGGAGATCACGACGTCCATGATCGACGAATGGCGGCACCGTCTCGATGCAGCCCAGGTCCGCGTCATCGAGGGCCTCACCTGCAGGGAGCTGTCGGAGCTCGGGTACGAGCTGTCCGACCACCGCCCGCGGTCGGTCCTGGAGGATCTCAGGTACAAGTGGATGCAGGGGCGCCACTTCCTCGAGTGGTGGTGGTGGCACGCGCAGGCCTCACAGAGGGTGGGGTGAGCCTGCTCCCCCATTTTTCTGCGATCACCCTCTTTTTTTTTATTTGTAACCAGGGCATTTTTCTTCCCGGCACACGGTACAATCGAATGCCCTCCACATCAGGATGGGAGGGCACGACCCAAGGGTCGAGAATGGTGCGCGAACGAAGAAATCGGGCGGTCTGCTTCATCGGCGGCGCGGGACACTCTGGCTCCACGCTCGTCGGAATGATTCTCGGCAGCCACCCCGAGGCGTTCTACGCGGGCGAGGCGGGCAAGAGCCGCTACCTCCAGGATGCCCGCAAGGACGCGCGGAAACGGACCTGCAAGCTCTGCGGGCCGGCTTGCCCCGTGTGGTCCGACTTCCAGGCGCGCGACGATATCGACGTGTACGAGCAACTCTCCGAGAAGACCGGCCGGCCGATCATCATCGACTCGACCAAGACCTTGTCTTGGATCGAGGAACGGATCGCTGATCTCGAGGCGGCCGGAGCCCGGTCCGTGTTCATTTTCCTCCAGCGAGACGGCCGGGCCGTGATCAACTCCAGGACGAGGAAGTATCCGGACCGGTCGCCGGTGGAAATCATCGAGGACTGGATCGTCAAGGTACGGCGCACGACGGTCTTCTACGAAGCGCTGCGGCATCCGAAGATGATTGTCCGGTACGAGGAGCTCGCCACCGAGCCCGAGCGCGTTATCCCGGAGATCAGCACGTTCCTCGGCATCAATTTCGTTCCCGAGATGCTCGAGTTCTACAGGCACGAGCACCATCCACTGGGGGGAAACAACGGCACGCAGTTCATCGTGGCACGGCACCAGGGGCCGAACCCGGACCGGCCCTACGCCCGGCTCGGCGACCGGAGCCGCGAGTACTACGAGAACCACGCCTCGGGCATCCACCTCGACCTGCGCTGGAAGACGGAGCTCGGGACGGATGTCGTGCGCCTGTTCGACGAAGTCGCCGGACCGGTGAACGCTCCTCTCAGATGGGAAGGCTGAAGCTCATGGGCAGGACTGATCTCGTGTTCCGATCGATCGGCGAACGCACGGCGGAGCTCGCGCTCGAGCTCGCGATCGAGCGCATCCGTCCCGACCGGGTCACGGTCATCGAGGGGCTCAGGCCCTTCTCCGCCGCGGTCGAGCGGCAGCTCCGGATCGACCACGCAGCCGATCAGGTCGTCTACGTCGATGCCGATTGCCTGATCCTCGACGACATCGTCCCGTTCCTGGACGTGAACACCCGGCCGTACGTGGATTGCTTCGTCACGGACCGCTTCAGGGGCCGCATCCACTGCGGGGTCCATATCACAAGCACCGAGGTGGTGCGCGCCATGAAGGCGATCGCGCCGTCGCCCGGCGATCAAAGATACGTGCTCAGGCCCGAGTCGCGGCTGCGCAACCAGGCGCTCCGTGCGCTCGCCCGGCACAAGGAGTTCCGGAACTTCAACATCCTCCACGACCACTTCCAGTTCTACCGAGACGTGTTCTACAAGTACGCCCTGCGCGAGCTCCGCAGCCGCACCGAATACCAGCGGGCCCGCCTCGCGGAAGCCATGGCGTTCTGGTGCGACGCCAGGTTCGACGAGGACATCAGGGTCGCCCGGATGGCGGTCGAGCACGCTCGCCGCGCCGTGCCACCCGACGCGTCGGCGCAAGAGATCGGCGAGTACATCGAACGTCTGCCCGAGACGGCACGAGGTCAGCTCGCCGAGGCCGGCATCGCGGAGAAGGGGCCCATGACCCGTGCCGAGCTCGAATCATGGCTGGCTCACGTCCCGCGTGAACGATACGGGATCGACGAGCGGCCGAGGGTCTTCGGCATCGGGCTGAGCCGGACCGGGACCCGCAGCCTGTCCATGGCGCTGCACATCCTCGGATGGGACACGGTCCACTACCCGGCCGACGCCGCGACCTTCGACGAGCTCGCGCGCGGCGACTATGGTTTTTCCATCCTGAAGGAGTACCACGGCATCACCGACATCACCGTGGCGCCTTTCTATGCCCAGATCGACCGCCGGTTCCCCGGCAGCAAATTCGTGCTCACGGTCCGCGACGTCGGGAGCTGGCTGCGGTCGTGCGAGAACCACTGGCTCGACCGGCCCGCGTTCGGCAACGACGGCACGCCCGAGCAGGCGACGTACATGAACGTGCGGCGGCTGCTCCGCGCCGCGGTCTACGGCTGCTACGGGTTCGAAGCGGAGCGGTTCACTTTCGTGTACGAGCAGCACGTGCGCAGCGTCCGGGAGTACTTCAGGGATCGGCCGAGCGACTTACTCGAGTTGAGCGTCTGCAACGGCGCCGGCTGGGGACCGCTCGCCGAGTTCCTGGGATGCGAGGTCCCTGCGCAACCGTTCCCGCACAAGGGCGCGAAGCTCTCCAAGCGCCTGGCCAACGGCGCGCGCCGCGCCGCGGACACGACCGGGTCGAACGCGACGGCTCCGGGGGCACCGACGGCCACTCCCGACCCCGGGATAGAGCCGCACCGCCCCGAGATCGGAACCCGCGACGCATGAGCGATACCTGAGGGCCACGAACGGGCCGCGAACACCGTGGCTGTGCTCGGAGAACACTCCCCTCTTTTCCGCCTTGCCAGCGCGGAGTATAGAATCCCGCAAGAAAGGAACCGGATCATGACGGACGTGATGAGCTCGGGATGGACGCGGTGGGCGTGGGTCGTGACGCTGGCCTCGGTCTTTGCGCTCGCGGGGTGCGACGACGACGAGCCGGCCGACGGTGACGCCGACGGTGACGGTGACGCCGACGGTGACACCGACGTGGACGGCGACGGAGATGCCGACGGCGACGCCGACAGCGATTCCGACGAAGAGGTCGAGCCGCTCGAGGGTTGCAACCCCATCGCCGAGGAGTGGAGCTGCCTGCTGCCCTATCCCTCCGACGTCTTCCTGAGCACCGAGGGCGACGTCCGGCGGGTCGTGATCCCCGACGACGCGTTGATCCACGACAACTACGAGACACCGGTCAACGTGATGGAGCCGTGGACGTTCGACGGCTTCTCCATCTCTCCGCACATCATGGCCCTGTTCCCGAGCGGCGTGGACGACGGCGACCTGCCGTTCTTCATGGACGACGCGTCGGTCTCGACGGGCACGGACAGCCCGACGGTGCTCCTCGAAGCGGCGACCGGGGCTCGGGTCCACCACTTCGCCGAGATCGACCCGCGCGCCGACGACATCGCGGACCGAGCGCTCATCATCCGTCCGCTCGTGCCGCTGCGCTACGACACGCGTTACATCGTGGCGGTGCGCGGCCTGCGCACGCCCGAGGGCGACGACATCCAGGCGCCCGCGGGCTTCGCCGCGCTGCGCGACGGCACGGCGGGCGGCGACGAGGACCTCGCCGCGCTGGCGACCCGCTACGAGAGCGACATCTTCCCCGCCCTGACGGACGCGGGGATCGCGCGCGACGAGCTCCAGCTCGCCTGGGACTTTACGACCGCGACACGCGAGAACGTGACGGGCGACATGGTCCGCGCCCGCGAGATCGCGCTGGCGGCGCTCGAGACCACGCCCCCGACGGTGACCATCGCCGAGGACGGCGTCACCGACGACGTGAACGAGCACATCGCCCGGCGGATCGTCGGCACGATCGAGGTGCCGCTCGTCACGGAGAACGCCGAGCCCGGCGCATGGCTCAACCGGGGCGACGATGGTCAGGTCGAGCTGAACGGCACCGCGCAGGCCGATTTCCTGATCCTCATCCCGCGTTCGGTCATGGATTCAGCGGACGAGCGGCCCGCACGCCTGCTCCAGTTCGGCCACGGCTTCTTCGGCACCCGCGCCGAGGCCGAGGAGGATTTCGTACCGATATTCGCCGACCGGGCAGGCATGGTCGTGATGGCGGTGGACTGGTGGGGGATGTCCGCGCCGGACCGCGACGACGTTCTCGTTCCGGACATCGTCACGCACATGAACCAGGGCATGCGGTTCTCCGACCGGGTCCCGCAGGGCATGGTCAACCAGATCGCCCTCACCGTCGCGGCGCGGAACGGGTTCACCGAGGAAGAGTCGCTCATGGTCGACGACCAGCTCGTGTACGACCCGGAGCACATCTATTTCTACGGGATCAGCATGGGCCACATCCTGGGAGGGGTGTACCTCGCGCTGACGCCCTACATCGACCGGGCGGCGCTGAGCGTCGGCGGCGGGCCGTTCTCGCTCATCATGTTCCGCTCGACCTCGTTCCAGCCCCTGTTCTTCGTCGTCGAGCTGAACATCGGCGACCAGCTCGACCACCAGGGCTTCGCGTCGTTCACCCAGTCCGTGCTCGACCGGATCGATCCGATGTCGTACCTGGAGTACCTGAACGGCGACCCGCTCCCGGGCAACCCGGCGGCTCTCCCGATCCTGATCCACGACGGGCTCGGCGACACGCAGGTCCCGAACGTGGCCACGCATGCCCATGCCCGCGCGCTCGGCGCGACCCTGCTCGAGCCGGCACCCCGGGCGATCCCCGGCATCCCGAGCGCCGAGGGGCCGTTGACCGGCCGGGTGATCGCGGAGTTCGACTTCGGCGTCGAGGAGCCGCTGCCCGGGACCTACGCGGACTTCTGGCCCGAGAACAACGAGGTCCACGGCGGCGTGCGCCGCGCCGAGGGCTCGATGGACCAGATCGACGCGTTCTTCCAGCCCGACGGCCAGGTCACGAACTTCTGCGACGGCGTCTGCGATCCCGACTGATACCCGCTTCCCTCGACATCTCGGTCGTGCGTATTCTCCATCTCGGAGATGGATGAAGCATGACTGCGACGGAACGTGACGAACCCGGGTTCTGGGAGACCGTGCTCGCCGACATCGAGTGGTCGGCGGGCACACTCGAACAGGTCGATCCCCACGACCCCGACGGGTGGCGGCCCGGGGGATTCGATCCCCGGAAGCTCGTATCCTGCATGGCCCGCGTCGGGTTCCATGCCACATGGATGTACCGGGTCTCGAGGTGGTGCCGGCAGCACGGCCTGCCCTTCCTGTCCTACCCGATCATGGTGGTCAACCAGACCCTGACCGGAGCGGAGATCTCGCACAACGCCGACATCGGCCCCGGACTTCGCATCCTGCACCCGATGGGCATCTACGTCGGCGGCAACGTGAAGATCGGCCCCCGATCGACATTGAACCAGGGCACGGCGGTTTCGAAGGGGCTGTCCGACGGAAGCTCCGAGCCGGAGGTCGGCAGCTACCTCCTGATGAGCCCGGGCGCCAAGATCCTCGGCCGGGTCCGGGTCGGCGACCGGGTCCAGGTCGGGCCGAACTCGGTGGTGGTTCGCGACGTCGCGGACGATGCGCGGGTCATGGGCGTCCCCGCCGAGCCCTTGCCGGACGACGTCGAGATGCCGTAGGGGCGACGCGCGCGTCGCCCGTGGGGAGCGGAAGCGGGATCAGAGCTCCTCGCCCACGCCCGAGCCCTCGACCACGTGGAACCGCGCGTTGGGGCGGATGCCGGTGATGGTCTCGGTCTCGCCGCCGACCCAGCGCACCGTGACGTCGTCGATCTCGGTCACGTCGGCCAGGCCGAAGTGGACCACGAGCGAGCCCTGCGCGTTGCCGTGGCCTCCGCTGCCGCGGTTGTCGCGCAACTGCACGATCCCGCCGGCCTCGAGCGTGACGCGCGCGCCGATGGCGTCGCGATTCGTCCCGTCACCCTCGAGCACGAGCTCGACCCAGTTGCGGTCCTGGCCCACCCGGTTGACGAAGAGGTGGACGGCGGCGCCGAGACCATCGCGGTCGGTGAACACGAGGTCGAGGTCGCCGTCCTCGTCCACGTCGCCCCAGATGACGGAGACCGCGTCGTGGACCGCGGTCCCGGTCTCGTAGGTGATGTCCGTGAACCCCGCCTCGCCGTCGTTCCGGTACACGCGCGAGTAGTGACCCGTGTAGAGCGAGGCGATGGCGAGGTCGAGGTCCATGTCGTGGTCGAAGTCGGCCCAGGCCGCGTTGACGTCGCCCTCGTCGTAGATGAACCCGTACTCCTCGCGCAGGTTCTCGAAGGTGTAGTCCGGCGGCCCCTGGTTCACGACGAACATGCTCGGGTCGGACCAGGGCTGGACCCTGGGGTGCGCCAGGTTGGTCATGTAGAAGTCCATGTCGCCGTCGTTGTCGAAGTCGCCGAAGTCGCCGCCGTAGCTATGTCCCCCGAGGTACTGGGGGTAGGGGCTGGGGATGTCGTCGAATGCGACGCCCACCTCCTCGGCGACGTCCACGAACGTGCCGTCGCCCTGGTTCTGCCAGAGCTGGTTCGGGTAGAGGTGGTAGTTGCCGACGTAGATGTCCTGGTACCCGTCGTTGTTGTAGTCGTTCCAGATCACGCCGTAGCACGAGTACGGCACGGGCAGGACGAGCCCGGCTCGCTCCATCGCGTCGGTGAAGGTGCCGTCGCCGTTGCCCTCGAAGTACCGGCCCTGCACGGCCGGGTCCTCGGGGTACGTGATCAGCCAGTTGCCCCAGTACACGTCGAGGAACCCGTCGGAGTTCCCGTCGCCGAGGGCGATCCCCGTGCTCTGGTCCAGCACCTCGACGCCCGCGTCGGGCACGAGCTCGAAGCGGCCCGAGCCGTCGTTGAGCATGACCCGGTCCACGAAGTCCTCGTCGGCCAGGCCGTCGCAGTCGTTGTCCATGTTATCGAGCAGCTCCGGTGCCTCGGGGAAGACGTCGGCGCGCAGGTCGTTGCAGTCGCCGTCGGCGATGGAATAGCCGTCCTCGTCGTCGTCGAGCTCGTCGAGCCCCTCATCCGCGATGCCGTCGCAGTCGTCGTCGCGGCCGTTCGTCAGCTCGCGCGCCCCGGGGTGGACATCGGCGTCGGTGTCGTCGCAGTCGCCGCCCTCGCGCGTGAACCCGTCGCGGTCGGAGTCCAGGTCCACACCGCCGCCGATCCCGGCGAAGACGTCCACGTCGCCGTCGTTGTCGAGGTCGCCGAAGGCCAGGTTTCCATCGACCGGCAGGGGCTCGAAGGGATCGAAGTCGGGCGCGGCGAACCCGCCGCGGCCGTCGCCGAGGTACGCGAGCGGGCGGCCCGCGTGGATGACCAGGTCGTCGTGCCCGTCCCCGTCGAGGTCGGTGAACTGCGCCATCACAGAGTTCTGATCCACCCAGGGTTGATCGGTGTCTTCGCTGAACCAACGTTCGTTGTCCGCCCACGCGCAGAAGTGGTTGCCGGCGAGCTGCATGCGGAAGTTCCCGTCCGTGCCGTACGCGTTGACGTCGCCGGGGATGAACAGCAGCGCGCGGTTGTATTCACCCATCGGGACGGACTCCAGCACGGCCCGAGGCCCGTCCTCGACGGCGTAGGACACCAGGATGTAGTGCTGGGTCGGGAGCAGCAGCGCCCCGTGCTCCGACACGTCGAGCTCGACCCACCCGAACGGATCGGGCTCTTCCTCGAGGTCCGTCTCGATCGGTGGGATCACGTCGCCGTCATCGGCGCGGAGGTCGGGGTACGTGCGGCCGAAACTGTTCATCAACCGGATCATCACCGGCCCGGCCGGCCCGGAGTACCCGATACGGATGGTCGTGAGCTGGAACGGGTGATCGGGGACGATCTTCATCGTGAAGTAGGCTCCGTTGCGGATCACGGTCTCGCCGTAGGTGCCGAGGTACTCGCCGGTGAGCTCGTCCTCGACCGCCGGGACGAACGTCTCCTCCCAGTTCACTCCCTGGCAGAACCGCTCGAAGCCGGGCGGAGCGATCGTACCGCCGCCGTCGTCGACATCTCCGTCGTCGTCGCCGTCCGCGTCGCCGTCCGCGTCCGCGTCGCCAGCGTCGGGACCACTGTCATCGTCCGGCTCGCCGTCGTCGCACGCGGCGAGCGCGGCGACGAGCGACATCGCGAGCAGGAGCTTCCTCGCATGAAGCATCGGAGACACCTCCATCGACGAGGGCAGGATACCCGGACCGGAGTCCGCGCGTCGAGTCGAGCTCAGCGCCCGGACAGGGCAGCGAGCCGTCCGAGCACCCCGAGCCAGCGCGACAGGCCCCGCGGAGCACCCGCGACCTCGCACTCGCATGCGCCGCCGTCCGAGGTCCTACCGTCGCCGTCCACTTCGGCGTCGCCGGGGTCGCCGTCGTCGGGATCAGCATCGCCGGGGCCAGCGTCGTCGGGATCGGCGTCACCGGGACCACCGTCCGGGTCGCCTTCCCCTGGCTCGCAGGTCGGGTCATCGGCATCGATCGCACCGTCGCAGTCGTTGTCCGCGCCGTCGTCGCACACCTCGGCCGCGTCGGGGTTCGTCCCGGGGTCCGCGTCGTCGCAGTCGTCCTCGGCGCAGAACCCGTCCGCGTCCGAGTCGGTGCAGGCGCAGTCCTCATCGACGCTGCCGTCGCAGTCGTTGTCCAGCCCGTCACGGCACCGTTCGTCGCGGCCCGGATTGACATTGCGGTTCTCGTCGTCGCAGTCCTCGTCCTCGCAGAAGCCGTCGCGGTCGAAGTCCACGCACTCGCACACGCCCAGCCGATCGACATTCGAGTAGATCGGCGCGCGGCACGTGTCGGTCCCCTCGCAGTCCCCGTCCTCGAAGCACATCTGCATGCAGACCCCCTCGTCGGAGAACGGGCTCACACCCTGACAGATCGTCCCGTCAGCGCACGGCGCTGGGTCCCAGGTGGAGTCGTCGGGATCGCACGCCTCGCCAAGGCCGAGGTCGGCGCTCGGCCGGCAGATGCCGCCCGCGTCACCCGGCAGCGGGAGACAGGCGAAGCCGGGATCGCACTCCCGACCGATCAGGTCGCACGGCTCGCCGCCGGTCACGCAGAGCCCGTGGCCGGGGACGCCGGGCACGAGGTCGAGCCGGCACGTCTGGCCCTCGGGGCATGTGCCGGCACGGCAGAAGGCGAAGCACCGGCCGTCGGTGGGATCGGCCGAGACGTTGACGCAGGCGAGGCCATCGGCGCACGGCAGGCCAGCCAGCCAGGACTCGGAGTCCGAGTTGCACTCTTCGCCGATCCTGAGGCCCTGGCTCGGAGCGCATCTGATCCGGTCTTCGTCGATCAGCCAGCACGCCAGGACTCCGCAGTCGCCGCCCGTGAGGTTGCACGAGGTCGGCACCAGGTCGCCGCCCATCGTCCGCATGATCCAGGGCGCATAGGAGTCCACGCGTGTGGATGTGCCGCCCTCGTCGCACCCCTCGTCAGCGGTGGAGATCACGCCCGCGACTCGATGCTCGGCGCCGTCGAGAATGAACGTCGGCCCTCCGGAGTCGCCCGAGCACGGGAGCTGTCCCTCGAACTCGTAGGTCAGGTGCCACCAGTAGATCCCGGCGAGGTGGCCGTCGCCGCGACGCCTGACGCCCACCCCATCGCGCGGCGGCACCGAGACACCGTACCCGATCCAGGTGACACCGATCCCCTCTGAGCCAGCGAGCGAGCCGGAGTTGATGGAATATCGGACGGACGCCGGCGACCCGTCCCGCAGGCGGACCAGGGCGATGTCGTTTTGCGGTGGCGTGCCGGCCGTCGGGTCGCCGGGCTCGTAGTCCACATGGACGAAGAACCCGTCGGGGTGGAACATGGTGCCGCTGGCGAGGTCACGGGTATCGGCGCCAACGAAAAAGCCGGTGCCGTCGGTGCTCCGCACGCGACCGTCCTCGACGAGGCAGTGCGCGGCCGTGAGGAACCAGCCGTCCCGCAGGAGGGTTCCGGTGCAGAACGGTGTGAAGCTGCTCCCCTCGATCAAGCCCAGGGCGCCCACTCCCGTGAAGCCCGGCTCGACCGTCCCGCCGACGATGGCCCTGGCTTCGCGACCGGCGCCAATCCGCACCGGGGTGTCGTCCGGCGCGATGCAGGCATGAGACCAGGCCAGAGCCCACAACGCCGCCACCGCGGCCAGGGACCGCCTCGAGCCGTTGCTCCACAGAGCTCGCATCGTGTCCGTGCTCCCGCGCGACATGGACCGTCGAAGCGATTCTACCGGAAAACGCGCATGGTCGAACGAAACGGATACGCTCACGCTCACGCTCACCCTCACGCTCACGCTGTCGGGCAGGGATCTCGAGCAGACGCGGTTTCAGGCGCAGGTCTCGACGAGGAAGAGGAGGGCGTCGCCAGGCTCGCCCGAGACGTGGAGCAACCCGAGCGCCGGCTGGCTCGGGAGGCGCGCGAGCCGCTCGACGAGCAACTCGAGGGCGAGCGGGGCCTGCGCCGAGAACATCTCGCCCGTGGTGTCGCTCTCGACGATGCAGGTGCCCTCGAACCCGGCGCGCCGGAGGTCGCTCAGGGCTTCGTCTCTGCGCCCGGGCATCGCGGCCACCACGCTCGCGATGGAGATGTCTCCGACCGCGTGGCCACCCGCGTCGAGCCAGCTCGCGATCGCCTCGTGATCGGGGGTCGAGAGGCGGAGCCCGCCGCGGATCCGGGCTCGGGGCGCGACGCCTCGCTCCGCCGCGGCACCCGGGTGCTCGAGCACCAAAACAGCGGCCCCCTCGGCGGCGAACGGCGCGGGCAGCTCGCCACCCTCGGCGAGCGCTGCGAGCTGCAACGGGATCAGCCGCTCCGCCCCGCCGGTGAGCACGTGCCTCGCGCGACCCTCGGCGATGGCCGCGACGGCCGCCATGACGGCCTCGGCGCCCGCGCCCGGACCGCTGGTGAACGTCACGTTGACCCCGCGCAGCCGGAACGCCATGGAGATCCAGCCCGCCGGCACGTTGTCCACCGTGGACTTGAACACGACCGGACGCGCCTCCTCGAGCCCGTCCTCGGGGTCGAGCGAGAACTGGTCGAACTGGTAGTTCGCCTCCTGGCAGCCGAAACAGGTGCCCATGATCACCCCGGCTCCCTCGGTCCGCTCGTCGGGGGCAGGGAGCGAGGCGTTATCGATAGCGTGTCCGGCGGCGATGAGCGCGTACTGCCCGAAGGCATCGATGGTGCTCAGCTTGTCGAAGCGTTTCCGGAGGGGATGCCCTCGGAGCCGCCCGACCCGTCCGACCGGGACCGTCAACCCGGGCAGCAGCTCCTCGTGCGTCGGCTCGAACCGGTCGAGCGCGTCCAGCGGGCGCGATCCCTCGTACCCGTGACACAGGACCCCGAAGCCGGTGATCGCAACGTCTGGCCTGTCGCGATTCACGGCGGCGGTCACGGAGCCATGCCGTCCCAGTGCGGCGTTCTCGACTCGACGTCCACCCGTGAGCCGGTCGACGCGTGGCTGGTGTCCCTCGCCGCCCTCCTCGGGTCGGAGGCGTCATCGGGGAGCCGGAACACGAGCGCCGTGTTGTTCCCGGCGAAACCGGAGTTCGTCGTGAGGACGAGGTCGAGGTCCTCCGCGGGACGCCCGTGGTCCACGACGAAGTCCCACCCGGGGACGAGGGGGTCCACGGCGCCGTTCACCGTGGGTGGCAGGACCTGGCGCCGCATGGCCAGGATGCTGACGATCGCGTCGAGCGCACCGGCGGCGCCGAGCGTGTGTCCGAAGATCGACTTGATGGAGCTGATGGGCGGCATCTCGCCGTGATCGGCGAAGATCTGACGGAACGCCTCGCATTCCATGGCGTCGTTGAACGGGGTGGCCGTGCCGTGAGCGTTCACGTAGCCCACCTCGTCAGGGCGGACGTTTGCCATCGCGAGCGCGTGCCGCACCGCGCGGATCAGGCCCCGGCCGTGCTGGTCCGGCGCCGTGAGGTGGACCCCGTCACCCGCGGCGCCGCCCCCTTCGAGCACGGCCAGGGGGCTCACACCCCGAGCCCGCGCCGCCTCGTCGCTCTCGAGGACGAGCAGGGCCGCGCCCTCGCCCAGCACCGTCCCGTCGCGGCCGCGATCGAACGGCCGGCACGCGACCTGGCTCAACGCACCGATGACGTGGAACCCGGTGAAGATGAACGGACTGAACCCGTCGTAGCCGCCGGCCACCGCACGATCGACCGCGCCCGAACGGATCAGGTCGGCGGCGTGGATGATGGCCATGGCGCTGCTCGCGCACGCGAGGCCTACCGTCGAGCGCGGTCCTCGAGCGCCGAGGTGCTCGGCGAGCCGGTTCGCGCCGTGGCCCGGACGGTAGGCCCGTACGGCCTCGACCTCCGAGGGAGTCAGCTTCCCGATCCCGCGAGCGAACCGGCGATGGACGCGAGCCATGCCGAAGATCTCGCCCTTGGACGTCCCGAGCACGACGGCCGTGCGCCGCGCTGCCTCGGGGTCGCGGCGCAGGACGGTGTGCAGGCCCGTGGTCAACGTCCCGGCCGCCGCGAGCAGCAGGCGCATGGAGCGCTGGTCGTCGTCGCGCCCGGTCTGGGGGACCTGATCGATCTCGGCACCCAGCGCGACGGGGAACGCGCTTGTGTCGAAGCTGCGGACCGGACGGATGCAGGACGACCCTCGCTCGATGTGGTCCCACGCCGCGTCCACGCCCACGCCAGCCGCTGTGACGAGGCCCATGTCCGTCACGACGACTCTTGGTGCCCTGGCTCCCATCCTTCCCTGCGAGCTCCGTCTACTGCATATACGGCACGTGCCTCACGGGTCTCCCCGCGTGATGCACATGGGCCGTGTTTTGGCCTAAAGTCAGGAGAATGACAAGTCTTTTGCGCGGGTTTTCATCTCCACGAAAGTGACGTATTTGTCGGTTTGTGGTCCGGTTTCATCAACCAGCCAATGATCTCGATGAATTGCGAGAGCACACGCCGAGCGCGTGGCTTTCGCGGCCCGATCAGTTTCGTTTCGCGATGAGCTCACGGACGAGACCGTCGTACCTGATCTCTCCCTTCTCGACGTCCTTGAGCACGAGCTTCTCGATGGTCGGCCCGATCACCGGGACCTTGATGGACATCACGAATGCGAGGTGCAGCCGCGCGCGTTTGCCGCTCGCCTCGAGCCGGGTCGAGCCGCTGACCTCGATCCGGTTCGCCATCGAGCTCGTGATGGCAGTGTACGTCCAGCGCCCCTGTCGCCTCTCGAGGTCCCACGAGCCGGCGACCTTGGCCTTCTCGCGCTTGCTCCGATCGATCTCGCCCCGCATGGTCCGGCCGAACTCGGTGATGTCGATCTCGTAGTCCACCCGCGTGTCGGTCCGGGTGTACACGGTGCACCGGGCGCTCTCGTTTCCCTCGTCGGCCTCCTGCTCGGCCACGAGGAACTCCTTGCTCGAGAGGATCGCGAGCAGCACGTCGGGCGGCACGTCGAACTCGACGCTCCTCTCACGCTTCTGGGTCATCTCGTCCTCCCTGGATCGGCGAGCCTCCAGGCCGTATCGCATCGGTGGTCCGCAGTCAACGACCACCGGACGGGGCCCTGATCGTCGGCTTCGCCGACAGGCTGCAGGCTACAGACTACAGGCTTCAGTGCGAAAACCTGGCATGGCGCAGCATCTGTCTCTTCGCCTCGCGGGTGGTCCCCAGGACACCACAGAATGATCG
>Ga0233425_10003190_pt1 | contig 30455 bp, 23 predicted proteins | sample Watercolumn_Towu_2_FD_181712 | JGI IMG/M metagenome (GOLD analysis project Ga0233425, IMG submission 181712) | Freshwater microbial communities from Lake Towuti, South Sulawesi, Indonesia - Watercolumn_Towuti2014_140_MG | ecosystem: Environmental > Aquatic > Freshwater > Lake | place...
TGATCCTTCGCACCTCCGTGATCCAAACCCCTACCCCTCCAGCGTCTCGATCAAGAAGAGGATCTCCGCGGCCAATTCGTAGTGCATATCCGGCGCGGCGGCGAGGCCGCGGTCGCGGCTGCCCGCGACGGGATGTGGAGCACGAAGGCGCGAAGCTGACGAAGCGCCTGCGGCGGAAGCGCGAAGGCCACGAAGCAATCCGCCGCGGCGAGCCTCCTTCGTGCTCTTCGCGCTTCGTGCCTTCGTGATCCTTCGCACCTCCGTGATCCAAACCCCTACCCCTCCAGCGTCTCGATCAAGAAGAGGATCTCCGCGGCCAATTCGTAGTGCATATCCGGCGCGGCGGCGAGGCCGCGGTCGCGGCTGCCCGCGGAGATGGCCTGGAGGGCGCGGATGAAGGGGAGGAGCCACGCGGCGTCAGGATGGGCGGCAAGTTGCCGAAGGAGTGTCGCGGCCGCGGCCGGATCGCCGGCGCGCAACGCCTGGCTCACGGCCAGGGCGAGCCGGCCGGCGGGGGAGTGGTTCTCGCCGCCGGCGCGGCGATAGGCCAGGAAGCAGGCGGTCGCCTGTTCCCGCGCGGCCGCGGCGGCCGGCCGGTCGCCGGCGTCCGTCTCGATGTCGGCGAGGATGCCCCACGACGCCCACGGCGAAGACGCGTGGCCGAACTGCGCATCGCATTCGATCGCCCGGCGGATTTCCTGCCGCGCCTCGTTCAGCCGGCCGAGCTTGCGCAGGGTCATGGCGAGGTTGCTCCTCACCACGCCTTCCTTCGCTGCATCGCGGCTTTCGACGTACTTGTCCGCGGCCTGGCGGTAGAAGGCTGTGGCCTCCTCTGGTCGGCCGAGGACAGCGTTGTACAAGTTTCCCAATTGAACGAGCGTGCTCGCCTGCCCGGCGGCATCGCCGAGCTGCACCGAGATCGCGAGCGACTCCCGGTAGGCATCTTCTGCGGCTTCCGACCGGCTCATCTCCTGTAGAATCATGCCGATCTGATGCCGAACTGTGGCGACGGATGCCGGTTCGTTCAGCACGGCGAACCGCTCGTACGCTTCCGTATACGCTGCCAGCGCCTCCCCGTAACGACGCTGCCCCATGCGAACCCGACCAAGATTGGCCTTTGAGACAGCGACCTGCCGATCAATGCCAAGTTGCTTGGCGCACTGAATACTCTCTTCATAGGCGGCCGCCGCATCATCGAGCCGACCCAGATTGCAGAGACAGCCGCCTTCCTCCGCAAGGCAGACGGATACCATCCGGTCTGCGTTCATAGTGGCACGCTCCCTTGCGATAGCCTCGAAACGCAGGCGGGCCTCATCCAGTAACGGCAATGCTTGTTCCGCGCCGCCGACCGTTTTCAACACGTGGGCTAGTGTGAAATGAGCCATCGCCAGATCGTAATCGGCACCTTGATACGCCTGTTCGCCCACGACCCGGGCACGACGGAATAACTCCTGCGCATCATCAAACGCCTCGCGCAAGCGGCCGGCTAAAAGTTGCTGCTCGATGCGGGTGCGCGCAACCTCGAAGGATACGCTATTCCAGGTATTCTCTAGTGCGGCGGCTGCAGCGTCGCGCGTGCGTCCTATTACTGTTAATAACCGAGGCCTGCCAATGTTCTGCAATAGGGTGAAGAGAGAGCTGGTCAGCGCAATCATTACTCCCGCATGCCCTGCGGACTGCACGCGGTCGAGCAGTGCAAATAGGTTTGGTAGCTCCAAGGTCGTCAGTGTCATCGCCATCTCGATGTTCTGACCCCACTGCTGCACGAGGAAGTCGGTATACGCGGCCATCGCCGCGACCCAGCGGGCCGCCAGTTCCCCGCGCTCCGCTTCATCCAGCCGGCCGGCCAGGTAGGGGCACAGCGCGGGATCGAGCGTGAGATGGTTGTAGCGGTCCGGCGTCGCCAGCCCCGTCGCGATCAGCTCGGCCGCCAGCGAGGCCACGTCCGCCTCTTGCCACGCCATCATCCAGTGGAGCACGTCCAGATCAACCCCGCCGTGAAACGCGCCGAGCACGGCCGCCCGCTGCCGGTTCGCCGGCGTCATGCGGCGCAGCGAGAGCTCGACGCTGGCGAAGAGGGAACGCTCGCGGCTGCCGGGGAAGCGCCGGTCCATCTCCGCCATTAGCGCGACGAGCGCGACGCGGGTCTGGGCCGGCCCGCGCTCCCGCAGCGCGGGGGCCAGCAGCGCCAGCGTGCGCGCGTGGCAGTGCACCGCGTCCACGAGCTGCTCGATTTCCTCGCGGCGCGCATCGGCCGCGGCGTCGGCCCTCTCCCTGCCCTCTTTGGGGCGGTCATTGCGAGGAGCGTCGTGTGCGACGAAGCAATCTCCCTGGTCGGAGGCGTTCAGCGCCCGCTCGACCAGCTTCACCGCATCTTCGCGGGCGAGCTGGCCCAGCTCCCGCCGGTTGGCCGCCGCGTCGAAGGGCGCGGGCAGCGCCTCCCGGCTGGTGAAGAGGAGCCGCGTCTCCCCCACGGCGTTGAGCCGGCCGTAGAGCGCCAGGAGCGCGGCCAGCTCGCGGCCGCCCTCCTCGGAGAGCGCCGCCGGCGTCGCCTGCGCCATGAAGGGCGGCAGCAGGACGCTCTCCATGTTGTCCACCACCAGCAGGGCGGCCTGCTCCCGCAGCGCGCGTTCAAGCTCCCGGAGCGCGGCTTCGAGATCGCCCGCGGCCGAGAACTCCGGCCTGACCAACTGCTTGCCCAGCGCATCCACCACCGCGGCCACGTGGCCGTGCGTCTCGGCCGAGACGAACGCGGCGCGGCGCACCTGCTGCGAGCGCACCAGCCAGCGGCCGAACTCGGCCGCGAGCGCGGTCTTGCCCTCGCCGCCCTGGCCGCGGATCACGGCGTAGCAGGCCCCCCTCACCCCTGGCCCCTCTCCCCCCTCTGCGGAAGGGGGAGAGGGGGAGAGGAGGAGGCGCTGGAGCGCCAGGAGCTCGCGGCTGCGGCCGACGAAGCCGGTCTCCGGCGGCGGGGGCAGCGCGGCCAGGCGGGCTGCCAGCCCGGCTCGGAAATCCGCGACCGTCTGCGGGCTGGGGATCGCGCGGAAGAGCTGCGGGTCCGCCCGCTCCTGGAAGAGCACGGGCACGAACCAATCTTCGAGCCGCAGCTCGTCCGCGCCGAAGATGCGGCCGCGGCGGGTGTCCTCCTTGAGCCGGCGCTGGCCCGCCAGCATCGCGTCGCCCACGCGTTGGCCCTCGGCCAGCGCCCGGTAGAACGCGGCCACGAAGAGGCTGGCCGTCGTGACCAGCACGCTGTGGCTCATGGCGACCACGGACGCGACGCCGACCTTGAGCAGCTCCGACGCGACCGACTCCGCGGCCTGCTCCGCCTGCGCGGTCTGGCAGGCCTCCAGGAAGACGAGCGGGATGCGGTAGTCGCGCAGCAGCGGGCCGAGGTCGGCCGTGAAGACGGTGACGTGGCGCCGCTGTTCGAGCTTGCCGGCGTCTTGGGGGTCCTCGAAGCACAGCCCGCCGAGGCCGGCGATGCGGTCATAGACCCCGTGGCCGTCGAAATGGAGGACGTGATATGGCTCGCGGGCATCGTAAGCTCGCTGGAGCTCCTGGCCCAACGCCTCGAACGTCGGCGGGCTGAGCAGGTGGAGCTTGACCAGGCCGGGCAGCGCCTCCATCGCCTCCACCAGCGGCAGCGCGCTCGCGCGGTGGTCGAGGTAGCCGCAGGCGTCGTCCTCGGGCCGCGCGGTGACGAGCAGGATGCGGATCGGCGGGGCCAGCACGGGCACGTCGAGCACGGCCGTGTTGGGCAGCCGGCGGCGGACGCGCACCGGCTTCGCGCCCTGGAAGAGGTAGCTCGTCCCGTCGTGGAGCAGCTCCCACGGCAGGCCGAGCAGGAGGGTGGCGGCCTCGCGGGCCGCGACGACTTCATCCGCGGTCGCGCCGGCCTCCAGGCTGGCATCCACGTGGACCGAGAAGCGCCGGCCGGCGTGAGCGCCGACGCGCGCCCAGGCCTGCAAGACGTTGGCTGTGTACGCCGCGGGCAGGCCGGCCTGGTGCAGGCGCCGTCCCCACGTCACCAGGTCCCGCTCCACCCTGGCCGCGCGGTCCCGGATGACCGGCACGCCGGCCGGCCAGACCGCGTATTGCTCCAGGTACCAGCGCAGCTCCTCCGCCTCGATGGGGCCGAGCGGCGCGATGAAGCGCCAGCTCTGGCTGCTGGCGACCTCGCGCTGGCCCGGCGTGGCCGGCTCATAGACCAGCCGGGCGCGGGCCGCGGGCCGGCGGACGCCGTCCTGCTCGTGGAACTTCAGATCGCTCAGCTCGAGGACCAGCTCCTCCAGCGGCTCGGCCGCCGGCTGCCGGGGCGCGGGGACGTCGGCCGGGTCGCGCAGCCTCAGCGCGACGAGGATCGCGTCCAGGCCGGCCTCGACCCCGCCCGCGTCGCTGCTCACGGGGACGTAGACCGGCTCCTCGCCGAAGAACTCCTCGAGCACGCCCAGCTTCGTGCCGTCCAGCGAGAGGGGGATGACGGGATATTTGTCCTTGCCACGTTTCTTCTGCACCTTGAGCGCGTGGCGCAACTCCTGGCCCACCCACTTCGACTGCAACGCATCGGGGCTGACCACCACCGCGAAGGCTGCCGCGGCCTCGATGCCGCGCTGAATCTCCAGCCAGAGCGGGTCGCCCCCGCGCAGTTGGCGCGAGTCAATCCAGACCTCCTGGCCCTGGTCGGCCAGCGCCGCGGCCAGCTCGCGCACGAAGCCGTCGTCCTGGGAGCTATGGGAGATGAAGAGGGTGGTCATGGTCGCCTCTTGAGCAGAAACCAGAGGTGCATCTGGCATCTTCGGGGAAGATACCGAGTCTGCGTGCGCATTGTATACTGCCCACGGGCACAAACTGCGTCTCTTGTTTAGCGGAGCATCCTGAGCGGAGTCCGGCGTTGTGTGCCGGACGCAGTCGAAGGATGCGGCCATTTGAAAGCCCGACGGTGCGATGCACGCCCGCATCCTTCGACTGCGCAGCAAAAACCGCTGCTCCGCTCAGGATGCTCGCATTATGGATGAGACCCGAAAGCGCAATTCGTGGCCGCTCGCATTGTAGCTCTCGATGCCGAAGTATGTCAAACAACCGTACTCGGAGCATCTTGTCCTGAAAAATGGGCCGCGGATGAACGCAGATGAACGCGGACGGAGAAAGAGATCAGCGAGAATCCGTGTGGATCCGCGGCACGTTATTTGGAGTTGCTGAACACCGTCATGCGCTGCCGACCACCGGGGATCGGCCGCGCTGTGATACCCAGTCCTCCTTGACGCAGAACTCGAAGTCGCACCCGTCCGGCGCCTGCAGCACCTGGTCAATCCACAGGCCGCGATAGCCCTTCTCGTATTTGGGCGCGGGGGGCCGCCATTCGGCCAGGCGGCGCTGAATCTCGCGCTCGTCGAGCAGCAGGTTGAGCGCGCCCCGCCCGGCGTCCAGCTCGATCATGTCGCCATCGCGCACGATCGCCAGCGGCCCGCCGATCGCCGCTTCGGGCGCAACGTGCAGCACGACCGTGCCGAACGATGTGCCGCTCATGCGCGCGTCGGTGATGCGCACCATGTCACGGATGCCCTGCCGCAGCAGGTGGCGCGGCAGCCCGGTGGGGCCAACCTCCGGCATACCCGGCGCGCCCACCGGCCCCATGTTGCGGTTGATGATGACGTGGTCCGGCGTGAGATGGCTGAAGTCCCGGTCAATGTCCTCCTGGTTGCGGGAGGTCAGCACCGCCGCGGGGCCGATGTGTTTGAGCAGGTGCGGCGAGCCGGCCGAGGTCTTGATGACGGCGCCGTCGGGCGCGAGCGTGCCGGCCACGATGCGCAGGCCGCCTTCGGGGTCAAGGGGGTTGGCGAGCGGGCGGATGACGGCCGGGTTACGCACCCGCGCGTCCTTCAGGTTCTCGGCCAGCGATTGGCCGGCGCAGGTCATCACGCTCGTGTCCAACAGCGGCGCAAGGGTCTTCATCACTGCGTGAATGCCGCCCGCGTGGTAGAGCTCTTCGACCGTGACGCTTCCGCACGGCTTGACATCGGTGATGAACGGCGTGGTCTTGCTGAGGCGGTCGAAGTCGTCGAGGGTCAGATGGACGCCGGCGCGCCGCGCGATGGCGATCAGATGGATCACCAGGTTCGTGCTGGCGCCGGTGGCCATCAACACCTTGATGGCGTTCTCGAAGGCCGGCCGGGTCATAATGTCGCGCGGCTTGATGTCGCGCTCCACCAGCTCCATGATTTTGATGCCGGTCGCCTCGGCGGCATGGATGCGCTGCGCGTAGACGGCCGGGATGTTCGCCGAGCCGGGCAGCGCCATGCCGAGCGCCTCGGCCATGGACTGCACGCTGTTGGCGGTGCCCATTACGCCGCACGCGCCGCAGGTGTTGAAGAAGCCGTTGTCCTCGACCTCCTTCAGCTCCTCCACGCCGATCACGCCAGCCTTGTAGTTCCACTCGAAACGCTGCGTGTCGGTCGAGCAGGCTACGGTCTGCCCTTCGTAGAAACCCGCCAGACGGGTGCCGCCGGTGATGATGATGGCCGGCCGGTTGACGGTGGCGCACGCCATGAGCTGGGCGGGCACGTCCTTGTCGCAGGTCGAGAGGAGCACGACGCCGTCGAAGGGCATGGAATCCATGAACTCCTCGGTGTCGAGCGCCATCAGGTTGCGATAGATCAGGGTGGAGATGTTATGGAACACCTCGCACATCGAGATGGTGGGGAACTCGAGCGGGAAGCCGCCGGCGGCCCAGATGCCTCGCTTCACGGCCTCGGCCAGCGTCTTGAAATGCCAGTGGCCGGGATTCAGCTCGCTCCACGGGTTGCAGACGCCGATGATGGGGCGCGTCATGTCGTAGTCGGTGTAGCCCATGGATCGCACGTGCCCACGGCGGGTCATGTTCAACGGGTTGGTAGCATCAACGAAAGCACGACCAATGGATCCTCGCGGCATAATTGACTCCTTTCAGCAGACAGTGGTGAATAGACTTTGATGGTCCAGCGATTCCCGATACGGCGCTACGTGAAGTGCAGTCTCATCATGTCCTCTCCATACCCGATGTCCATGCGCTCGGCGGGGAACTCGGCCAGGGCGTAGGGGTTCTCCACGTGCTTGAAGCCGGTGATCGGCTCGGGCCGGCCGTCCACGAGCAGCGGGCCGTGCCAGTCGAAGGACAGATGCTCGTTGCGGACGGTATCCCACTCGACCCGCAGACCGTCGGCAATCACGCGCCCGGCCACGACCGCCCGGCGGAAGTCGGCGAAGCTGCCATCCACCGCGGCGCGGCCCATCTGGCACAGCCACGCGCTGCGCGGGCCGGCCGAGCGCAGCTCGCGAAAGGCATCGTGGCCCGTCTGCACCAGGGTCATGCCATTCGTCGCGGCCAGCGCCAGGTAGCCGTCACCCACGCGGCCAAAGGCCCAGCCCCCTTCGATGGCGTGCTCGTCGAAGGCGTAGGCGGGGAAGAAGGCGTGCGTAAACGCCAGGGTGAAGCCGAGGACGTCGTCTTCGGGCAGGTTGTAGAGCGCGATCAGGGCATCGCGGCGCTGGGCCACGCGCGGCAGGCGGCCGTTGCCGCACCACCAGCCCGCCTGGCGCGCGTCCGCGTCGCTGAAGCTCGTCGGATGGTTGGTGAAGACGATGGCGTCGAAGCCCAGGGTCGCCTGCCAGATCTGCTCGCGGCGACCGGCCTGCCCGGCGCGGTAGTCTTGGGCTGAGGCGAGCATATAGTCAGGCGTCTTGAATGTCACCGTGTTGACATATTCGTTGTCACCGATCTGTTGGCGCTCGCGCGAGAGCATGTCGGGCCAGCGGTCTAGGGCGATGGCGCGCAGCAGCTCCGGCGTCCGGTAATTCCGGCCGGCCAGCCCCAGACTGACTGCGCCCCGAACATGCGTATTGAAGCCGCCAACGCCCCACAGCAGATAGTTGAGCGGCGCCTCCGGCGCGAGCGCGGCGCTGCGCAGCCACGACGCGCGCGCCTCGGCCCGCGGGGCCGCATAGGCGCCCTGGAACGAGTTGATGGCCAGGCCGAAGAGCAGCTTGTCGAGCGAGACCGCTGCCAGGTCACGGAGACCCTCGCTCTCGGCGGCGTCGGCCAGCAGAGCCAGTGCGCTGACGATGCGCTCGGTGTGCGAGTTCCAGAGGGCGAATCCGGTCTGCGCATGGCGGCGCAGCCAGGCTTCGGCCCATTCCTCGCCCCGGCTCCGCACTTGTCCGCCCATCAGGCCGGAGGCGGCCATCCTCTCCCCGTCGTAGACCTGCCCCGCCACGATCTGCGCCGCGTAGAGGGTGATCTGGTTGCTCTCGGCGAAAGCATCCTGAGCGGAGCAGCGGGTTTTTCGCTGCGCAGTCGAAGGATGCGGCTGCGCTGTGCTCTGCTCAGGATGACGCCGGACTCCGCTCAGGACGCTGCGTGGTTCAGAAAGTTGGACCGGCGCATAGTTAAAGGAAAGCAGGCATTCGTCAACCTCGGCCAGGAGATCGGCGGGGAACTGCGGATATGGTCCCATGCGCACGCGCAGCGCGGCCAGGCCGAGCAGGTCGTCCAGGCAGCCCAGCTCGCCGCGCTTGACCCGCGCCATCGCCGCGCGGATGCCGCTCGGGTCGAGGGTCTGCCACCAGCCCAGGGCCAGCTTGGCCAGCTCGGCGTAGAGGCGATCGCTGCCTCGCGCTGCCTCCCGGATCACGGCGATCAGCCGGTCGTCGTAGTCGCCGGCCGGCTCGCTGGCCGTGAAACCCGTGTTGACGGTGAAGGACAATATCCGCCGCGCCCGGAAGCCTTGGGTGTAGTAATCCTCGATGGGCGGCGTGAGCACGGCCTGCATCGGCCCGGCCGCCAACTGCGCGCCGAGCAGTCCTTCGAGCCGCGCGCCGGCCTTGAAGGTCACATCCATCCGGCCGTAGGTCAGGCCATCGGGCTGCTGCAGGCGGACCGAACCGCTGCGCGCGCCCGGCATCTCGTCATCGCAGAGGACCATGACCGTCTGCTCGCGCTGATAGATCGCCCGATCGAGGTGGACGTGTTCCAGCGCGTGCTCCCACTCCTGCCGCTGCTCCGGCTCCTCGGTGATGGTCGGCACGCTGATCTTGACCCTGGCGGCGGGCGGATCATCCACACGCGCGGCCAGCGCCAGCGCCACATCGCCCACGGCCACCTGCTCCAGCCGCACGAGCAAGTCATTGTCGCCGGACTGCAGATCGGCCGTGAAGGTGTACGTTCGCGCCGCCTGGGCCTCTGGCGCGGCCGCGTGCGCGCAGTAGGCGACATGCCGCTCGTTCAGCCAAACGCTGGCCGGGCAGCAGAGGCTCAAGCTGAGCGTGACCCGTTGCGCCCCCGGACAGGAGAAGCGGGTGAATGCCCATGCGCGCACATGGCTGTAGACCGGCGCGATGACGTCCTTCTCGATCAGGTGATCATCCTGGCAATGCACGACCTCCCAATAGAGCGGCTCGCCGAACCGTTCGATCTTCTCAAGCTCCTGGGGCGGCTGAGGGAAGTCGCACGTAACATGATCCGCGACCTGCAACAAGCGCGCCCGATAGGCGGCGGCCTCCTCGCCGGCGTCCGGCCGCGCTGCGACCGGAGTGAGCGCCGGTCCGAGCGCCAGCCAATCGTGGATGTAGCCGTGATTGAGGCCATAGGCTAATAGACGTTGCTTCATGGATCTCCTGACATGCTGACATCGCAAAGAACCGCATTCAGCGTCTCGGCCTGGAAACCGTCCGGCAGCCGGATCAGGTGGCTGCGGCAGCCGGCGCGGCAATCGCTGCTCCCGAAGCCCGACGCGGGTGTAGTTGCGCCGGGCAGACGCAACAACCTCTGCGCCCATCGGCATTCGAGCGGCTCGCGGGTGGTCTGCCAGCAGACCTGGCCCACCGCTACGCATTGCGTGAGGTAGTCAATGTGCCAGCGCCGCCGCTTCTCCGCACGCACGTGCCGCGCCAATCGGCCGCGCAAACCACCGGGGCCGCGTGCGCTGCCCACATACGCATAGTAGCCGGCCGCCAGGCCGATCGAGCCCAGGCGGCCGGCGTCAAATGTCAGCGGGGCAGTGATACGGAACAGCAGCGCGTAAACCCCCGGTTCGGGCGGCCAATCAGCCTCGTTCATGTCGGCCATCATACCCATTCGCGGGGACTCTGTCAACCGAAGTAAGACCATTGACTTTTCGTCCGCGCTGTGATACCCTGAAGCTGGTTGGATGAAGTGCTGGACAGCGAGGTGAAACTCAGAGGAGCGGGATTGCAGCAGGCGAATCTGCTGAAGGAGGCAACCATGACCGCGTCGTCCGATCTGCATTCGTCAGGCATTGCTGCATTGGTGGCCGCGCTTGCCGATGGCAATGGCTTGGCCCGCCAGAAGGCGCGTGAAGCGTTGGTGGAAATCGGCCATCCGGCCGTCCCGGCGCTGACGGCGGCCCTGGGCAGCCACGAGACCCATGTGCGCTGGGAAGCCGCGAAGGCCCTGCACGATCTGGCCGATCCCGCGTCGGCTGAGGCGCTGGTGGCGGCGTTGGAGGATAAGTCCTTCGATGTGCGCTGGCTGGCCGCCGAGGGGCTGGCATTGATCGGCCGGAAGGCCCTGGAGCCGTTGCTGGAGGCGCTGGCCGATCATGGCGCCGCCATCTGGCTGCGCGAGGGCGCGCATCATGTGCTGAAGGCCGCGGCGCGCCGCGGCCTGGCTGAGTCGGTCGGCCCGATGTTGGCGGCGCTGGAAGGGGTGGAGCCAGAATTGGTCGTGCCGCCGGTGGCGAAGGCGACCCTCAAGACGCTGCGCGGGCTGGGGTAACGGGGCAATATCAGACACGCAGCGCCTCGGCGCAGGCGAAGACCGCCGTCGCCAGGAACCCGGCGGCGCCGGCCCAAAAACCCCAGCCCAACGGCAGAGCCTGGCGGTAGAGCGCCTCGATGCCAGCGTGAACCTGCAGGAAACCCCAGGCCGGCGCGAGCGCGGCCGCCAGGCTGAGCAACGCGATGAGCGCCAGGATGAGCCGATCCGGCAGATAGCGGGTGAGTAGGGCGGCGGGGACAAGCAGCCAGCACAGCGCCAGGCCCATAACCTGCAACCGGAATTCGGGGAGCAGCAAGACCGCCGGGCTCCACGCTGGCGGCAACATCGCCGCCGCGCAGGAGATGCTCGCCAGCGCCAGCAAGACGCGTCCCCAGACCGGCGCGGCGGCGCGGCGGCCCGCGATCAGGCTGGCGCCGATGCTCGTCGCGAAGAGCGGCAGATAGAAGAGCTCCCGGCGCAAGACCACCCGGCCGGCGATGACATCCGGCAAGAACTTGACATATTCCGCCAGGTCCAGACCGATCACGATCAACCCGGCGGCCTTGTGGGGGACCCACGGCCCATAATAACCGGCCAGGCCGATCGCCGCGGTCGCGATCAGGATGATCCACCGCACCCGCTCTCGCCGCAATCTGCGCCGCATTTGTAGATAGCGTGAGTTCATGTGTCGCCTCAGCCGGCCGCGGCCTGGTAGGCGTCCACCAGCGCGTGGGCCGAATCACGCCATGTGAAGCGCCGGGCCTGGGCGTAACCCCGTTCGATCATCTCCCGCCGCCGCGCGGCGTCTCCGATGACCTGCGCCATCGCCTCCGCCAGCCCCGCCAGATCATCGGCGTTGACGAGCCGGGCCGCCGCTCCGGCGGCTTCGGGCAGGCTTGAGTTGTCACTCGTGACGACCGGCGTCCCGCACGCCATCGCCTCCAGCACGGGGATGCCGAAGCCTTCGTAGCGGGAGGGATAGGCGAGGAGATCAGCCAGCGTGTAGAGCGTCGGCAGATCGGCGTCGGCCACGAAGCCGAGGAAGCGCACGTCCTTTGCCAGCCCCTCCTGTCCCACCTGCGCATAGATCGCCTCGTAGAGCCAGCCCGGCCGCCCCGCGATTACCAGGGCGTGGGGGAGGCCCGCCGTGCGCCGGAGTTGCCCGTAGGCCCGAATCAGCCCAACGAAGTTCTTGCGCGGTTCCAGCGTCCCGATCCCCAGGATGAACCGGTCGGGCAGTCCGTAGCGGCGCCTGACCTCCCGCAGCCGGGCCTGATCCTCGACGCGCTGAAAGCGTGGCTCGACCGCTGGCGTCACCACGCTGATCTTTTCGGCCGGGACGCCCAGGAGCGCGATCAGGTCGCGCCGCGTGCTCTGAGAATCGGCCAGGATGCGATGGGCGCGCGCGACCGCGCGCGGGACGGCCCGCGCCAGGAAGGCGCGCAGCCCCGGATCGGCGCATTCGGGCACGCGCAGGAAGGAGAGGTCGTGGATCGTGACGATGCCGCGGGCGCGGCGCAGGGGCGGCAGGGCAAAGTCGGGGGAGTGGTACAGGTCGCAGCCCCCGGCGAATAGCTCGGCCGGGATGGGCAGGCGCAGCTTGTGCCATGCGACGGTTAGCCAGCGTGCCGGGACGCGCGTGCGACGGACGGCGAAGCCGGCCGGCCATCCGTCGGCCGGCGGAGCGTCCCCGGCGCAAAACAGGGTGTAGCGATTCTGCTGATCCACCTCGGCCAGCGCCGCCACCAGGCCGCGCGTGTAGCGGCCGATGCCGGCGCCTTGTCTCAGCGCCGGGGTGTAGTCAATCGCGATCCTCACCGAATGGCCTCCTCCGCGCCGGCCTCAGTGGATCCCTCGATATGTCCACGCGCGATTCACGAAATAATTCCAGAAAAGCACGATGCCGATGGCGATCACCTTGGCCGACAGATAGGCGGGCGGGTCCGGCAGCATTAGCGAAAACAGGGGATGCAGGCTAAGCACCACCACTTCGTTGATGCCTAGGCCGACGATGTTCACGACCACGAACTGCACCATCTGGCTGGCGATAGGACGTTGGCGGCTCTCCGGGAAGGTCCACAGCCGGTTCCAGGTGAAGTTGCTCAGCACGGCCACCGTGAACCCGAGGCTCACGGCGAGCTCCAGGGGCAGCCCCAGCAGCTCTCTGGACAGCGTGAGGATGGACAGATCCACGGCCATCCCGATAACGCCGACGGTGGCGAACTTCAGAAAACGCGTAAACTCCTTCGGGCGGCGATCCAGCCCGAGACGGTTGATCAGCGGCAGCCGGGCGATCCAGCCCAGCAGCAGGGGGAGTTGGTATTCCGCAGCGATGCTCTGTTCGGTCAAAATGATCTTGCTCCAGGAAGGGATCGCCTATAATCCGCGCCAGGTCCACAGGCGGTTTGCGCTGAAGTTCCAGAAAAGCGCGATACCGCTGGCCGTCGCCTTGGCGAAGTTCCAGGCGAGCGCGACGGCGAGAAAGTGCCGCCAGATCAATGCGTGGCTCCCCAAGAAGACCGACTCATTGATGGCGTACCCTACCAGGTTCACCAGGAAAAACTGCGCCAGTTGCCGTCTGACCGGCCGCCCGCGGCTTTCCGGCACCGTCCAGAGCCGGTTGAACGTGAAAGTGTTCAGTACGGCGATCGTAAATGAGCAGGTGTTGGCGAGCCACGGCGGGAAGTGTGCGACAAAGATCAGGAAATTCAAGACGCTGAAATCAACGATGAAACCCCAGGCGCCCACGGTTGCATACTTCAGAAAGCGTCCGAACTCGCGGCGGGCCTGGATGCCGCGGCGCCCGCTCAAGCAGGCAGAGAGATAGGTCAACAGGTTGCCTCATTCCGCTGGATGACGGCAACACAGGCCAGCAGCAGGGCAAGCTGGAGTTGCATGTGTTGCACGAATAGATTGTCGAAGAGACCGTGCACGGTCAGGTACGTCAGGGCGCCCAGGACGCCAATAGGGAGGCCGGTCGCAAACAGAGCGCCGCGCCGCGCCGCTCGCCGGGCGGTCTGCCAGCTCAGCCGCCACGCGCCGAGCCACACCAGCGCAAACGCGGCCGCGCCGGCCACGCCGGTCTCCGCCAGAAAGTTGATGAAGATATTGTGCGCATGGCCGAGCGGCTCGTACCAGTGCGGCAGCGCATAGCCTGCATATGCCGTGCTGTAATTGCCGATGCCCACTCCCAGCCACGGATGATCGCTGAACATATCCAGACCAGCCTGCCAGTGCGCCAGGCGTTCGAGCACGGCGAAGTTCTCGTTCGTGATCTCGGTGCGGGCCGGGTCTGGCCAGCTCAGGTAGCTGCCCAGGTCGCGCAACCGCCCCGCGATGGGACCGGGCAGCCAGTCGCTGCCGGTCAGACCGATGACGCCGATCAGCATGGCGCCGGCGACCAGCGTCAGCAGCGCGGCGCGTTGGCTGCGCAGGGCGATCACCGCGATCAGCGCGGCGGCGAGCGCCAGCCAGCCGCCGCGCGACCAGCTCATGCCGATCCCCGCGGCCAGCAGGAGCGCCGCGCCGCCGCAGATCAGACCGGCGGCCAGGTCGCCCCGGCGACGGCCCGCCAGCCAGCGCCACAATCCTGTGACCGCCAGGCTGGCCGCGACCGGCGCCAGGTAGCCCAGGTAGCCCGCGTAGGGGTTCGGCTGGCGGAACGCGCCGTAGGCGCGCATATGGCCTCCCGGCAAGGCGAATGCCGGCGGCCCAATCTGCCCCCAAAACTGATAGGCGCCCAGCGCGACCTGGATCAGGCCGGCCAGGATCAGCGCGCCGACCACCCAGCGCAACGCTCGTTCGGTCGCCAGGATTTGCGTCGCCGCGCTGTAAAGGAGGGCGAACTCCGCCCATTTGAGCAGCTCAGGCAGGCCCTCACGCCAGGAGTGCGCCTGGGTCAGGCTCAACGCCAGGAGCCAGACCAGCGCGACCAGACGCCCGGCCAGGGGCGGCGACCGGAAGATCACCGCGCGCTGCGCGATCTGGCGGGCAGCCCAGCCGGCGACCGCTGCCAGCGTCAGCAGGTCAACACCGTTCGCGCCGGGGATCGGCAGCGGGATGGCGCTCCCGAAGGGGATGAGCAGAGCCAGCGCGGCCAATCCGACCGCCGGCTCAATCGCGATGGCAAGCGCCAGCCCCGCGCTGCCGGGCAGCGCCAGCGCCCACGCCAGCGGCGCGCTCCCGATCCAGGCCGCCAGCGCGGCCAGCCCCAGGATGCCAGCCATGCTGGCGCGTCCGGGCCGCCCCACCAGGCCGCGCCAGCCGATCACCGGCGCCCCTGCGCGCATCTCGCTCGTTCCTTTCCGGCCGGCACGGGATCTCTCGTTCGGCGGGGTGTATTTCGCGCTGAAACGCCCCCATTCGGCGTCCGTTATCCGGGTGAACGCATCATACGGCAAAGCCTGCTTGTTGTCAATTGGGGTTCCCTGTGATATACTGATTGCTGTCTCTGCCAGGCCGCTTACGCGGCGGAATACTGCGACGTAGAGAGGGGAAAAGAATGGCAAAACGCGCTCAGATGCCGAGGGCCGCTGGCATCCCCCTGGGGAAAGCCAAGACTGCGGCAAAGAAGCAGGTCGGTTCGCCGATCGTGTTGTGGGGGATTATCGGCGCCGTGGCGCTGGTGTTGGTGGTCGTGATTGTGCTTCAGGTGCAAGCCGTGAATCGGCCCATCGCGACCAGTGGGGCGGTCTCCGAGGGCACGGGCTGGGGGCCGGTCAACGCGCCGGTGAAGATTGTGGAGTATTCGGATTTCGGTTGCACCTTCTGCCGACAGTTCGCGCTCAACCAGGGTCGGCAATTGCGCGAGGAGTATGAGAAGACCGGCAAAGTGCGTTTCGAGTACAAGAGCTTCATCATCGAAGGGCCGAACACCCGTGATGCGGCGAACGCTGCGTATTGCGCCGCGGATCAAAAGCGCTTCTGGGATTATGCCGACGTGCTCTTCAATAAATCGGGGACTGACCAGCCGCAGAACGTCTTTTCCAAGTCGGCGCTCAAAGGCTACGCCGCGCAGATCGGCCTGGAAGCGGCTCAGTTCGGCCGATGCGTAGACAGCGGCCAGTTCATCCCGGATGTGCAGAACCAACAAACCGAAGGCGCTCGTCTCGGTGTCCAGGCGACGCCGACCTTTTTCATCAATGGTAAGAAGATTGAAGGCGCGGCCCCCTATGCCGACTTCAAGGCGACGATTGACGCCGCGCTCAAGGCGGCCGGCTCATAAGGCGCTCGATGGGCAGACAAACGGCCTCGCCAGCGTGTGGTCTGGGCGGCCGTTTGAGGTTGTTTTTGGTGTTGGCATAATTAAGTTTTTCGTGTAGTCATTATACTACAACAAAAAATCTCTCTCAAAAACCCCCAACAAACCAACCCCCGCACTATGTGAAGGGAGCGCCGCCATCACGCGCCAGGCGCTTGCGCAAGCGCCTGGCGCGTGATGGCAGTACGGCAACAGGGCCTTAAACGTATTTACCAATCAGGAGATCGAGACGGGCCTTCAGGGCCGGTGGAATCATCGCGCGATCAGTGATGATCGCATCGCGCAGCGCGTCCGCATGGGGGGTAGGGGGGGCGTCGCGCAGCATCTCGACCGCGTTGACGACGGCGTTGCGGGCCACGTCCGCGTTGGCGAGCAGTTGCCGCACCACCATCTCGACCGTGACCGGCGCTTCCGTTTCGTGCCACACATCATAATCGGTCACGTGCGCCATCGTGGCATAGCTCATTCCGGCCTCGCGCGCCAGGAAGACCTCGGGCACGGCCGTCATGCCGACGACGGCAAAGCCCATGCGCTGGAAGAACAAACTCTCGGCTTTGGTGCTGAACCGGGGGCCTTCGACGGTGACGAACGTGCCTCCACGATGCACCGAATGCCCGGCCTGCTCGACGCCACGCGCCACGACCTCGCTCAAATCGGCGCAGAACGGCTCGGCCACTGAGATGTGGACCACCAGGCCGGCGGCGCCGACGCTGGGATCATCGAAAAAGCTCAACGCCCGCAAACGCGTGCGGTCAAAAATCTGATCCGGCACGACAATGTCGCCGGGCTTGTAGGCAGGTTGCAGGCTGCCGCATGCGCTGATCGAGATGAGGTACTCGACGCCGAGCATCTTGAAGCCGTAGATGTTGGCCCGGCTGTTGAGCTGCGTCGGGCTGATCCGATGCCCGCGGCCATGGCGCGGCAAAAAGGCCACGGGCTGTCCGCCGATCTTGCCGACGACGTAAGCGTCGGATGGCGCGCCGAACGGGGTGTCAAGCCGGACCTCCTGCACGTCAATGAGTTGGCGCATGTCGTACACGCCGCTGCCGCCGATGACGCCGATACGCACTTTTTCCATCGCACGATCCTTTCTGACCATCTATTGAAAACCGAAGTCCGGTTCGACCCCGGCTTCGTCCAAGACGCGGCCGACATGCTCAACGATTCGTTGGTGCGCCACACCGTTGCTCGCCAACAGGCCGAAACGGCGCACGACATCGGGTTGATTGTATAGCAGCAGCCGATTCCAGCAGTCCGTCATCCGGCCGCCGGCCTCCCGAAGGATGATGTCGGGCGCGCAGGTGTCCCACTCTTTGGTGCCGGGATTAGGATGTACATAACAATCGGCCTGGCGCCGGGCGATCAAGCCGACCTTGAGGCCGACGCTCCCCACGCTGCGTACCTTCTGGATGCCGGCGCGGGCGATGATCGCATCCACCAGCGAGGCCCGATGGGAGCGGCTGACGACCATCCGCAGCCGTCTGGGGTAGATCTCGCGGGACACATGCAAAGGAATGCGGTCGCCGAATTCCTCCACAAACGCGCCGGCGCCTTGTGCAGCCGCGTAGAGCACATCGTCTATCGGTTGGTAGACGACGCCGACCACCGGCGCATGATCTTGCGCCAGACCGATCATAATGCAGAATTCGCCGTTGCGCGCGATGAACTCGAGGGTGCCATCCAACGGATCAATGATCCAGACGCGGCGCTTGCCGAGACGGGCCGGGTCGTCCTTCGATTCTTCGGCCAGGATGCCATCTTCAGAAAAGGCGAGGCCGAGTTGTTTGACCAGGTAGGCGTTGACCGCCCGATCGGCTTCGGTCACCGGCTCGGTCGGGTCTTTCCAGCGGATGTTGGGGGATACCTGGTAGAAGGTCTTGACGATGGCGCCGGCTTCGCGCGCGAATTGGATGGCCAACGCCAGCTCATGCGTGAAGGCCCCACCGCTCGGGAAGGGGAGTCCGCCTGATGGAGTAGTCAAAGCCGTCTCTCTGTCTGAAGAATCGAAGCAAAAGGGCTGCCTTGCGAGCAGCCCTTTTGCAACCACTGGTGGAGATGCCGGGAGTCGAACCCGGGTCCGAAACAAACGACCGGAAGCGCCTACAAGCTTAGTCGCTGGTTTGAGTTTCACCGGACGGTCCGGCAGTGACCACCGTCCACTAGCCCGGCTAGCCGATGCGCTTAAGCCCGCCTATCGGCGTCTGCGGGCCGCACCTTACGGTCTATGACGATGCGCCTCGACGCCGCCTGGCCCCATCGAGGGCACCGTGGTCACCCTGCGGCGACCAGTTTGTTCGCTGCCTCTCGGTTACGCAGCCAGCGCGAGCGCGTTGGTGCGAGCGGAGGGGAAGACGAACGCGTTTGTGCTCTTGGCACTTGTGTTTTTGCTCTGGATTTGCGAGGTGAGAGCGCCTCGGCTTGCAGCTTACGACCCATCTGCCCCGTCGAAACCAGTCATCCCCAAGACGTGAATACTATAGCACACCTGCGCGGCTTGCGCAAGTTGCGCCGGGACGATTCAGGAGCTCCACAAGTAACCAACACGCACTTTGCGTGGTAGACCCCACTCAGAGTGACAAGTCACATCACTCGCGATCCAGGTCTTTGAGCGCCCGGCGCAGCTCGCGATCCGCGTCGCGTTCGGCGATCGAGTCTTTCTTATCGTAGAGCCGCTTCCCGCGCACCAGGGCGATCTCCAACTTGGCGCGGCCATCTTTCAGGTACATGCGCAGGGGGACGATCGTCCACCCGCGCTCCGAGACCTTGCTTTGCAGCTTTCGGATCTCCTGCCGGTGCAGCAGGAGCTTCCGCTCGCGCCGCGGCTCATGGTTCTCGCGGTTCCCGAAATCATACGGCGAAATGTGCACGTTGACGAGCCACGCCTCGCCGCCGCGCAGTTGCACGAACCCGTCGCGCAGGTTCACCCGTGCGGCGCGCACCGATTTGATCTCCGTGCCTGTCAAGGCAATGCCGGCCTCGTAGACATCCTCCAAGAAATAGTCATGCAATGCCTTGCGGTTGGTTGCAACCTGCCTGGCTTCTTCTCCTGCGCTCTGCCTGGCCACGGACCCTCCACCTTCTACTTGACGCTTTTTTCCAGCAAGTATTGGACCGCCCGGTCGAGCTGCGGGTCGCGCTTGGCGGCCGTGTCTTCTTTGGTGAGCGGGACGGCGATGTCCGGCTCCAGCCCGGCGCCGTGAATGCCGCGGTCCTTCGGGGTGAACCAATGGGCGATCGTCACGCGCAGTTGCGAACCGTCGCTCAGCATGTTGGGCAACTGCACCGAGCCTTTCCCAAAGGTCTTCTCGCCGATCAAGATGCCGGCGCCTGCATCCTGGATGGCGCCCGCGACGATCTCGGAGGCGCTGGCGCTGCCGGCGTTCACCAGCACGACCAGCGGGGTGTCGCCCAGCAGGTAACGCCCCTGGCGGTCATAGATCTTTTGCGTCCCATCTTTGAATCGCTCGATCAGGATCGGCCCCTTCGGCACGAAGTAGCTGCCGATCCGCACCGACGCGTCCAGAAGGCCGCCCGGATTGCCGCGCAGATCCAGGATCAATCCGGCCGGTTTCTGATCCAGCGCCTTGTTGAGCGCATCGGCCAGCCGGTTCGGCGCCACGCTGCTGAACTCGCTCAGCGCGATGTACTGGATTTTGCCCTCCGCGAGGACCTTCGTCTCGATCACCGGGATCTCGATCCGGTCTCGTATCACCGTGATGTCGCGCGGCTTTTCCTGGCCGCGGCGGATGGTCAAGACGACCTTGCTGTTGCGCGGCCCACGGATCATCCCGATGGCCTCCAGGAGGCTCAGCTTGGTAATGTCCTTGCCATCTACCGCCAGGATGATATCGCCGGCCAGCAGGCCGGCCTTCTCGGCCGGCTGGTTGGGAAACAGGTAGCGCAGGCGCACCCCGCCGCCTTCCGCCAACTCAACCTGGGCGCCGATCCCCTCGAAGCTGCCCTGCATGTCGCTGTTGAACAACTCGGCGGCCTTCGGATCCACAAAGGCGGTGTGCTGGTCCCCCAGGCGCTCGACCAGGCCGCGGATGGCGTCGTAAGTGATCTCCTTGCCCTGCGGGAGGTCGCCATAGAACTGCTTCTTGAGCAGCCCCCACACCTCGCGAAAGAGCGCCTCGTCGAACACATCGTCGTCGCTGCCGCTGTTACTCGCCCCGGCGCGCGGCGGCGCGGGGGTCGCCGTCGGCTTGACCGGCGTGGGACTGGGCGCGGCCGCGGCGGGGGAGGGGAGGGCGGGCGCAGTCGGCGCGGGGCGGCCGTCCACCTCGGGCACGCTCTGTACTATGATGAGGGCCGCCGCTTGAGGTCGCGCGCTGGCCGCCCCCACCCCGAAGCCGGCCCCGAACGCCGATACGGTCAGAACGAAGGCAAAAATGATGCCCAGGAAGATCTTCACAATGTTAGCCGAGTTGTTCTCTTTCATCTTTTCACCATTGTCTCAATTATGTATCCTTCGACTACGCAGCAAAACCCGCTGCTCCGCTCAGGATGCGGGGCGGGTCATCGCGCTCCGCGCAGCCAGGTTTGCGCTCTTGCCAATTGCGGGTCGCGGCCCGCATCACGATCGGCTGCCGAGATGTTGACCTGGATATCTGGCGTCAGGCCGACCTTGTCAATCTGGCGGCGCGCCGGGGTCAGCCAGCGCGCCACGGTCACATGCAGGGATGTCCCGCCCGGCAGCTCGTGCACTTCCTGCACCGAGCCTTTCCCGTAAGTTTTCTCGCCGATCAGCACGGCGCGCTGCGCATCGCGCAAGGCGCCGACGACGATCTCCGCTGCGCTGGCCGTGCCCGCATCCACCAGGATGACCAGCGGCCACTTCTGGCCGGGGCTGGTTACCCGCTTCACAGGATAATAGCGTTCCTGCCCGCCGCGCTTCAGTTCGTAAAGCACCGTGCCATCGGCCAGGAAGCGGCTCGTGATATCCACCGCCGTGTCCACCAGGCCGCCGCCGTTGTCGCGCAGATCGAGCGCCAGCTTGTCCACGCCTTGCGCGGCCAATTCAGCCAGGCCGGTGTCCAGCTCCTGGGCGGTGCGCTCCCCGAAAATACCAATCTTGACATAACCGATGTGATCGGCTGCGCTGAGCACGCGCCACTCGACGCTGGGCGTCTCGATGCGCTCCCGCACCACCGTGATGTCGAACGGGCTGGCGGCGCCCGTACGCTGGAGCGTCAGCACCACTCGGGTGCCTTCGTCGCCGCGCACCAGGCCCACGACATCTGGCACGCTCATCTGGCGCGTGATGGGCTTGCCATCCACCGCCAGCAGGATGTCGCCGTCTTTAACCCCGGCGCGCGCAGCGGGGCGCTCGCGCATCAGCGTGAGCACCAGGTCGCCGGCTTCGTTGCGGCCCATCGTCGCGCCGATGCCGCCAAAGTGGCCGCGAATCTCGTCGCGCTCGAGACGCCGCGGGGCCGGCTCGACGAAGACCGTGTACGGATCCTTGTAGGCGCCGACCAGACCCCGCACCGCGCCGAACAGTTGCGCCTGCGCGTCCGGCATGTCGCCCAGGAAGCGCGTGCTCAGCAGATCGCGCACCTGCCAGAGCAGGCTATAATCCACGCCGGGATCGGCCGCGCGCCGCGCCCGCCAGTCGCCCGCCAGATAGCCGCCGAAAAACGCAACGCCCACCAGGGCCAGCGCGGCGATGGTAAACAGGAGGCTTCGGGTATGACGCACTGGCAAGCACTCATTTCGGACTAGACATAAGGTTCGACGTGCAAGTCATTATGACAGTCTTGACATGATAGCATTATGCGGCAGTCGCCGGACGAGCACCGTAATAAACGTCACCAATGACGGGTTTTCGAGCTGCATCCTTTGACTGCGCAGCCCCAACAACGGCTGCTCCGCTCAGGATGCTCCGACTCGGTACGGCTGGGCGGCGCCATGCCGCAAACTTTATGTCGAGCAAATCATTCCCCAGAAAATCACACTCTACATAACATGTATAGTGTGAATATGCGGCCCTGGTCGCACAGACGACATAACATCGGGCCAAGGGCGCCCCCAGATGCACTCCCCTTGGCGGGTCTGGGGCCGCCCGGCTGTGTGCGCCGGCGCGATCAGTATTCCGGGTCGGGTCTGCACCGCCGAGCGGGCGCCACCATCGGCGAGCGCCAACTGCGGAATCCCAAATTCCGGGTCGGCGCTCGCCGCGGCGGGCATCTCGCATGATAACCCGAATCGTTATGTAAAATTATGAGCCTGACTCAAACCTCGTCCTCGCTGATGGCCGGCGGCCAGCGATAGGCCCGAAACCGCCCTGCCAACCGGGCCGGCGCCTTCCCCCACAACCGCGTCCCTTCTGGCCCGTGCTCCTCGCGCTCGATGACCCCGCGCTGATGGAACAGGCCGAGCAGGTCGCCGCGCCGATATGGCAGGAGCAACGCCAGATCCACCAACTCCTCGGTCAGCGCCTCCTCGATCCGGGCGATGAGCGCGGGCACCCCCTGCCCCGTCAAGGCCGACACCGGGACGCTGGCCGACGGCGCCAGGTCGGCGAAATGCGGGGCCGCCACGTCGAGCAACGGGAGGCGGTCAATCTTGTTGAACGCCGTCACGATGGGCTGGCTGGTCGCATCCAACTCCTCCAGCACTTTCAGCACCGTGGCGACCTGTTCCTGGACATTATCATGTGTTATGTCAACCACATGTAAAATCAGGTCGGCCTCCGCGATCTCTTCCAACGTCGCCCGAAACGCGGCGACCAGGGCCGTGGGGAGCTTCTGGATGAAGCCGACGGTGTCGGTGATCAGCACCTCGCGGCCGCCGGGGAGGACCACGCGGCGGGTGGTGGGATCGAGGGTGGCGAACAGTTGGTCGGCGACGTAGACATCCGCGCCGCTGAGCGCGTTCAGCAGGGTGGATTTGCCGGCGTTGGTGTAGCCCACCAGGGCCACGACCGGGACCCCCTCCTCGAAGCGTCGGCGGCGGTGGCTGGCGCGCTGGGCGCGCACCTCCGCCAGCTCGCGCTTGAGATGGGCGATGCGCCGCCCGATCTCGCGGCGATCCACTTCGAGCTGCGTCTCACCAGGCCCGCGCAGCCCCACGCCGCCGGTCCCGCCGCGGCCGGCCGCCCCGCCCGATTGTCGCGCCAGGTGCGTCCAGGCGCGCGTGAGCCTGGGCAAGCGGTATTCGTACTGGGCCAGCTCGACCTGGAGCGCGCCTTCGCGCGTGTGAGCGTGCTGCGCAAAGATGTCGAGGATGAGCGCCGTCCGGTCGAGCACCTTGACGTTTTCATCGCCGATGGCGCGTTCCAGCTCGCGCTGTTGGGCCGGCGACAGCTCATCGTCGAAGATAACGATCTGCACGCCCGTGTCGGCGCGCAGCGCCACCAGCTCCGCCACCTTGCCCGAACCGATTAACGTCGCGGGGTTGGGCCGCTCCAGCCGCTGTTCGAGGGTCGCGACGACCTGCACCCCGGCCGTCTCGGCCAGCCGCCCCAGCTCGGCCAGCGAATCTTCGAGCCGCCAGCGCCCGGCCCCCCCGGCCGAGGCGTCGGGCCGGCCCTTAAGCTCGACGCCCACCAGGATGGCGGTCTCGGGCGACGGTTCAACATTGTGTATGCGTGTGGCGATGTCCGGCCTCCTCGCTACTGTACGCTCTGGGTTTCCAGAAAAGTCTTAACCACCCGCCCCACCCGCTCCAGCGAGAGCGGCGCGATCTTGTCGGTGGTATCCTGCGTTGTGTGCCAATGAGCATAGTCGAAATCAATGATGTCTACGGCCGGAATCCCGCGCTGCAAGAACGGTATGTGATCATCGGTCATCGCCCACTTGTATTCCGGGATGAAGACCTTCTCATAGCCCAAGTTGGCGGCGACGGCCCAGAGTCTATCCTGGAGGACGGGCGCGGAATTGCGCTCCTTGAAGAGCTGCTGATCCGCGTCCCCCACCATGTCCACGATGATGACGGCTTTGGGCAACGTGGTGAGGTTTTGCGCCATGTAGCGCGAGCCGGCGATGAACTCCCAGCCATCGAGCCGGCCATTGTCCTCGGCGTCGAAGAAAGCCAGCCACACCTCGTTCTTCAGCCGGTTTTTGTCGAGGGCGCGGGCCAGCTCCAGCAGCACGGCGACGCCGCTGGCCCCGTCGTTGGCGCCCAGCACCGGCTCGCTGCGCCTGGCGGCGTCCGGATCGTTGTCGGCCCGGCGTCGCGTGTCATAGTGCGCGCCAACGATCACGATCGGCCCGGCGCCGGCCTGGCCGATGATGTTCCGGCCCGTGACGCCCCGGTAGATGAAGGGCTGCTCCGCGGCCTGCCAGCCGGCGGCCTTCAGCTTCTCGATGATGTAGTCGCCCGTCTTCTTGCTCGCTTCCGAGCCGGTCGGCCGCGGGCCGAATTCGACCTGCGCCAGGATGTGCGTGTAGGCGGTCAAGCCGTCGAACCGACCGGGCGGCGGCGGGGTCGGAGTCGGCGGCGGCTTCGGCAGAAAGCCGTAGCCGACCATGCCGAACCAGGCGATGACCCCGACGAGGCCCGCGGCCATCACCACTTCCAGCCAGCGTTCGCGCAGCCAAACTCGCAAATGCGAGAGTCTCTTCCTCACTGTCACAGCTTACTCCTGCTCCTCTTTCCGGTTGCGGAATTCCAGGCGCAGCGGCGTGCCCGTGAACGGGTAGGCGCTTCGGATTTGGTTTTCCAGGTATCTGGCATAGGAAAAGTGCACCAGTTCCCGATCGTTCACGAACAAAACAAAGGTCGGCGGCTCCACCTCGGCCTGCGTCGCATAAAAGAACTTGAGCTGCTTGCCCTGCCGATTCGGGGCCGGATGGGCCTGCACCGCGTCGCGCAGCCGCCGGTTAAGCTCGCCGGTGGGGATGCGCGCCTTGCGCTGCTCGGCGATCATCAGGGCCAGCGGCAGGATCTTGCTCACCCGTTGGCGGGTCAGCGCCGACACGGTGAGCGCCGGCACATAGTCCAGGAAGCGGAGCTGGTCGCGAATGGCCTGGGCGAACACGTCGGCGGTATCGGTCTGCTTGTCCTCGACCGCATCCCACTTGTTCACGATGAGCGCCACGCTCTTGTAGGCGTCGAGGATGTAGCCGGCGACATGCGAATCTTGCGCGGTGATCCCGGCCGTCGCGTCGAGCACGAGGAGCGCGACATCGGCGCGCTCGATGGCGTGGATGGCCCGCAGCACACTGTACTGCTCGACCCCGCTTTCCACGCGGCCGCGGCGGCGGATGCCCGCCGTGTCAATCAAGACCACGTCCCGGCCCTCCCACCGCAGCGGCGTGTCGAGCGCGTCGCGGGTGGTGCCGGGGATGGGGCTGACGATGGCCCGTTCCTGCTGCAAGAGCGCGTTGAGCAGCGCGGATTTGCCCACGTTCGGGCGGCCCACGATCGCGATGTGTACCGCCTGATCTGCCGTCGGCTCCTTGACCGGAGGGATCTCGGCCGCTACGGCATCGAGCAGATCGCCCGTGCCGGTCCCGTGCAGAGCGGAGATCGCATACGCCTCGCCCAGCCCCAGCTCGTAGAACTCCAGCGCCGCCTGTCGCCACGCTGCGTTGTCCGCTTTGTTGACAGCCAGGATGACCGGCCGGCCGGAGCGCCGCACGCGGAGCGTATCCGCCACATCTTGATCGGCCGCGGTGATGCCGTCGCGCGCATCCACCAGGAAGATGACGACATCCGCCTCTGCGATGGCGACCTCCGCCTGCGCGCGGATTTCATGCACGAAGTCGCGCGAGGACAGGCTCAGGGTGGCGGGCTGATCCCCCCGCTTCGCGTGCGGGGCTTTGTCGGTGGCGGCGATGTCGAGGCCGCCGGTGTCCACCACCAGGAAGGCGCGGCCCGCCCACTCGGCCTCGCCGTAGAGCCGGTCGCGGGTCGTGCCAGGTTCATCCTGGACGATGGCGCGACGCGCGCCGACCAGCCGATTGAAGAGGGTGGACTTGCCCACGTTGGGCCGCCCGACCAGCGCGACGATGGGTTTACGCATTATGTAGCCTCAAGTCGAATAGTCCATTAGTCGAGTAGTCCGGCAGTCGGATAGTCCGACTATCCGACTATCTGACTATCGGTGTCGCGGTGGCCGGCGCGCCGATAATCACCTCGACGGTCTGCGGCGCCAGGCCCTCGACCCGAATGCCTTCCGGGGTGGGCACTTTTGGCTCGACCACGTGCACGCCCGGCCCCATGCCGGTCAGATCCAGGATGACGGGCGCGGCGTCAGGCTTCAGTTCCTCCAGTTTGGACACCGACCCGGACAAGAACACATTCACGGAATCCAGCCCCAAGGTATACGTCAAACCGGTCGCCAGACCCTGGATCACCGGGCGCCGCCGGATCGTCTGTGCGCCGGTAATCGGCTGGATGTTGACCAACACGTTGATGCTCTGCGTGCCCAGCGCCGAGACGCTTTCAGGAAGGCGCAGCGGGACGCGTTCGGCCACGTCGGCTTTGGCGTTCGAGATGTCCACCGCGACCGTGATGTACCCGCTCAAGCCGCTGATGATGGCGGGATCGCCGAACAGCGTGACCAGCTTCGGCTCGGCGGTGACGCCGCTGATCGTGTGGCCGGAGGCCGGCCGGCCGTTCGGCTCCACGAGGATGGCAACCTCGCGGTAGCCCGGCAACTGGACGATCGGCACCGAGACAAACGCCTCGCGCGGCGACAAGGCCACCGTGCCGACCAGTTCCCCGGCCAGGTTGCGCGGGGTCAGCCGGAGCGTGCGCTCCACGTTCGTCCGGGCGCCGCGCAGATAGAGGTCAATCGCGGCCGATTCCACCTGCTCCACGAGCGGGGTCGAGCCGGACACGGTGACGTGCGTCGGCGAGATCACCGGCGCGGCCCAATCGTAGCCGAACGCGGGCGCATCCAGCACATTGACCCGCACCGGCACGGACTTCTCGCGGCGCGCCTCGAGCCGCACCCGCGCCTTCGGCGGGTTGACGGACAAGACTTGCACTTCGGGGTCGGGCGGCTTGACCAGCACCCGCACGTCATACTCGCCGGCCGTCACGTTCGCCAGATCCACCCAGGCCGTGAAGTCGCGCGCGGTGAGATCACGCCACCGCTGCTTCGGCGCCCGGATTTCGATCCGCACCTGCGTGGTCATCTCGCCAAAGACGCTCAGGTCCTCGGGCAGGCCCACCCGGCTGATGGGGATCGGCTCGCTGAACCAATCGCGAGGATTCTCTTCGCGCACCGCCACCAACCAGACCGTGACTGCCAGCAGCAGCGACAACGCGGCCGAGCCGAAATGTGAAAGCCAACGTCTCATCGCTCCCCCTCGCTGCTGAATAACCGGCGCGGCCGATAGAAGTTTTCGAGGATGCGGCGCAGCCGTTGGCTGTCGAACCGCCGCACGATCCGGCCATTGCGCGCCACCGAGATGATGCCGGTTTCTTCGGACACCACCACGGCCAGTGCGTCATTCTGCTCGGTGATGCCGGCGGCCGCGCGATGCCGCGTGCCGAGCGAGCTGTCGGCCAGCGTCCGCGAAGTGAGCGGCAGCACGCAGCCGGCGGCCATGATCTGATCGCCGCGGATGACCACGGCGCCATCGTGCAGCGACGTGCCGGGGAAGAAGATCGTCGTCAGGAGGCGGGCCGACACTTTGGCGTCAATGCGCTCCCCCGACTCCATGTGCTCCTCCAGCCCGGTCGCGCCCTCGATCACGATCAAGGCGCCGGTGCGCTCACGCGCCAACGTCTCGATAGCCAGGACGATCTCGAAGATGACCTGTTGGACGGCCGTCTCGCGGCTGGCGCGGCCGATGATGCTGCCCGTCCGCCCCAAACGCTCCAGCGCGCGGCGCAGCTCCGGCTGGAAGATCACCGGAATCGCCACCAGGATCATCGGCAGCGAGTTGCGCACCAACCAGTTGAACGCGGTCAGACGGCTGGCGGCCAGGGTGGCCACGAAAACGACCACCAGGATCCCGCGCAATAACGACACGGCCTGCGTGCCCTGGAACATGCGCAAGACGCCATAGAAAATCAAGGCGACCAGCAGGATGTCCACCAGGCTCGACAGGGTCGGCGTCGGGATGGTCCCGAAGAAGCCGGCGACCGCGTCGCGGGCGCGCTGCCAATCTCCCAGCCAGTCCAACACGATCCTACCTCAAACTCCTTTAGCGCAGAATCCCTTCGTTACACTAACATGAGCGCCGCGGCCGCGACCAGCATCGCGGCCAGCCACCACGGCCCGCTGCGCGCCAACGCATCACGCACATCCTCGCCAGCGAACGTGTGACGCCAGATCAACCAGGCCGGCGGCGCGAGCGACAGCGTCACGACGATCAGCGCGGCGGTTTGCTGCAAGGCGATCAGCGCGACCACTACGGCGGCCTGTCCCAGCCATACGCCGCCCGTGCGCCGCCCTTGCGAAAGGAACGCGCGACGCGCGCCCCAACTTAACGCCGTGAAAGCCGCGCCGAGCGCCAGTCCCGCCAGCGGCAAGGCGCCATCCCGCGCCGGCCCCCACATGCCTCCCGGCGCAGAGGCCGCTAAGTCCAGCCCCAGCAGCCATGGCAGCCCGACATTGAGCAGCGCGTCGCACGCGGCCGGCTGGCGGCCCGATTGCGCCAGCAGCCAGCCCCACAGCGCGACCACCCAGGCGACGAGCGTGAGCAGCAGGGCGGGCGGCCCCAGCAATAGCCCTACCCCCGCCGCCAACGCGACCGCGGCGAGCAGCTCGCGCCACGTGACGCCCGCGGCCATCATGTCGAGCAGCCGCACGGCCCGGCCGGCCGGCGAATCCGCCTGGTAATACGGCAGACGGCTTAAGCCGTCGGCGGCCGCCACGGGCCGCCCGCGCCGCAGCGGGTCTGGCGCCGGCGCGGGCGGCCGAAGCCGCCAGAGGACGCCCCACACGGCGTCGGCCAGGAGCACGGCGCCGGCGAGGCGCAGCGGCGTGGCGCCGGCCAGGAGCGGCGCGGCGCTCGCCAGTGCGCCGGCCAGCGCGGCCCAGGCCGGGCCGATGCGAAGCAGCCCAAGCCCCGGCCCCACCCACATGCGCAGGCCGATCAACGGGCCGGCGTCGGCGACAGAACGCGACTGCCGGCCCCACGCGCCATCCAACATGACGCCTCCGAAACAGGAATGGTTGCAGCAACTGGGGTATTGTAACAAGCGTGGGGCTGCTGGTCAAATGCCGCCGGGAGACAAAGGAACTCCCCGCTGTCATGCCGAGCTGGTCAACAACTCAAGTTGCGTTGCGGTGAGTGTCCAGCGAAGCATCTCGTCGCAGATGGGGCGAACAGTTTTCAACTCACGGCGGGTCAGGGCGCCCTGCCCCCAGCATCTGGCGCGCCGCGTCCCCGATAAAAAACGTGCCTGGCGCTTCCACAAAGCGCCAGGCATGTGCCTTCAGCCCCCTGACACGTACTGCGGGGGCATACCCGACAAATGTCTCAATTTTCAGCCCCCTTACGGGGATTCATGGCTTTGATAGGAGGTATGGATCGAAAGCACAAGCCCAACAGGGCTGACTTTTGATGGTTTCAGCCCCCTTACGGGGATTCATGGCTTTGATAGTTGGCGAGCTGGCTGACCGTCTGCGCCGTCATCGCCGCCTCCAGCGTTTCAGCCCCCTTACGGGGATTCATGGCTTTGATAGACTGCAGAAACACCTCCGATCCAGATGTTCCTTACGGGTATGTGGGTTTTGAGTTTCAGCCCCCTTACGGGGATTCATGGCTTTGATAGATGTTGCTTGGGGGTTTGGCGCTCTATGACTATGACCCCTACTGTTTCAGCCCCCTTACGGGGATTCATGGCTTTGATAGAGGATTTCACCCACATCGGTGTCGGCGAAGTGGCGCTGTACGTTTCAGCCCCCTTACGGGGATTCATGGCTTTGATAGTCGACAACATTGACCTCGACCAGGTCAGCGGCTCCGGCTACATGTTTCAGCCCCCTTACGGGGATTCATGGCTTTGATAGGAAGTTTCGGTGAACTCGAAGCATCTGGTCTGCTGAAAAGTCTGGTTGATACGGTTTCAGCCCCCTTAGGATCGCGGATTAAATAACTTTCCCACTCGGTTGGGAAAGAGGCACAGCGCGATAGTTCCATTGCGGCAAGACTTCATCAAACACGATGCGCATGGTTTTCTTGAAATCGTCAGTCACTTTGCGGCCGGTCTGGTAGACCTTGTCAATGATACTCTACTTTCCGCTAAGTTAGGCCCACCGCTACCTGTAGTGGTCTTGGCGAACCGAGGTACTATATGTAGTATGTGCTGCTTTCTGCCAAGTCTGCTCTACCCACTACATGTAGTGCTTGCAACCGGCGAACATGCTACCTGTAGGGACACGCGCAAGTTAGCGGAAAGTAGAGATGATATGCACAAAGGCTTTCAGGCCGGTCTCGGTCTGCGTTTTCGCCATCAGTTCCTTGACCAACGCGACACTGGTGAAGACCACCCCTTGACAGGCGCGCGTCACATGGGGAAATAGGCGATGCT